>Ga0114962_10000838_pt1 | contig 26762 bp, 29 predicted proteins | sample C_130820_MF_Meta_FD_87017 | JGI IMG/M metagenome (GOLD analysis project Ga0114962, IMG submission 87017) | Freshwater microbial communities from Lake Croche, Canada to study carbon cycling - C_130820_MF_MetaG | ecosystem: Environmental > Aquatic > Freshwater > Lake | place: Lake Croche, Canada... | reverse complement strand
GTGGTCTTCCACAGCGATCTTGCGGCCAGTGGCTCGTTGGGCGAACCGTTTGACATCCAAGATGTCGCCGCCAAGATGCGCGACAAAATGGTCTCGCGCCACCCGCACGTTTTTGGCGACGCGGATGAGCTCGCCAAGTTTGCCGCCCAGACCGGCGACGAGGTCATGCTCAACTGGGACAACCACAAGAAGCGCGAAAAGCCAGAACGCTCAAGTGTGCTCGATGGCATTGCTAGCGGAATGCCGGCTCTGGCGTTGGCCAACAAGGTGCTTGGCAAGGCCGAGAAGATTGGCCTGCTCGAAGCAGGAGTTGGCGGGCCGATTCAGGTAGCCGACGAATCAGAGTTAGGTGGGCTGCTGCTCGCGATTGTTACCTCGGCGCGCGCCAATGGCCTTGACGCTGAGCGCGCTCTGCGATTTGCCGTGCGCGACCTGATGGACGACATTCGCAAGGCCGAGGTGCTGTCGGCGAGCGATGCCGGTGTGGTTGGTCAAGAACTCGACTAACCCTTGCGGCTCGCCCTTCGGTGCATGTTGGACGCTCTCTGGCAAGATTGACACATGGCTAACGAAGTGAACTCACCGCGCGGAATGCGCGACTTTCTGCCACTCGAGCACGCCAAGCGCAATGTGATTCTCAACGCCATTCGCGGCACCTATGCAGCCCACGGTTACCAAGAGATCGAAACTCCGGCAATGGAAGACCTCGGCCGTTTGACTTCGGGTCAGGGTGGCGACAACGAAAAACTTGCCTATCGCGTTCTAAAGCGCGGCGAAGAACTCGAGTCAGCGCTCGCCGATGGTGGCGAACTGGCCGACCTGGGGTTGCGCTTCGACCTGACTGTTCCGCTGACGAGATACTACGCAACCAACCGCGCCAAGCTTCCAGCCGTGTTCAAGGCCATTCAGACCGGACCGGTCTGGCGAGCCGAGCGCCCGCAAAAGGGTCGCTACCGTCAGTTTGTTCAGTGCGACATCGACATCATCGGCGACAGTTCTGAACTCGCCGAAGTCGATCTGCTGATTTCGTCGCTCGATGCACTCGCGCAAATCGGTTTGCCCGACGCGGTCATCCGTGTGAATCACCGCGCGTTGCTGAGTGCCCTGCTCGAAAAGCTCGGCGTGCCCGAAGACGGTCGACCAAGCGCCATGATCACAATCGACAAGCTCGACAAAATCGCCGCCGATGGCGTGACCAAAGAACTGACCGAAAAATTCGGCCAAGATGTCGGCGACGCAACCGCAGTGTGGCTCGAGAGCATCGTGGGCGAGCTCGAGGTTCCGCTCGAGCTCATGTCGCTGTTTGCTGCGGTCGAATCACGATTCCCGGGTCGACTTCGGTTTGACCCAACACTCGTTCGAGGAATGGGCTATTACACCGGAGCAATTTTCGAGATCGAACACCCCGCTTCTGGAAGCTCGATTGGTGGCGGCGGTCGCTACGACGGAATGGTCGGGCGCTGGCTTGGCACCGATGTGCCGGCAGTCGGAATCTCGATTGGCTTTGAGCGCGTTGTTGACCTGGTCGAGGCATCAGCCCTCAAGAACCACATCGGTGGCATCGTCCTAGTGCTCGACAACACCGAACCGCGCACCTTGGCGAATGCGGTGGCATTGCAGAGCGAACTTATTGCGCAGAACAACTCCGTGCGCCTTGAGAACCGACCAAAAAAGCTGAACCTGCTGCTCGAATCACTTGCCGAAAACGGTTTCGACCGCTTTGCTTCGGTCAACGAAGAAACTTTGACTTTGAAAGACCTTAACCTTCGCGACCTTGCCTAATCGTTAGACTAGAGAACATACAAAGACGTTTTCTGCGCCTGAATTGGCGACCAAATACCAGCAATCTTGCATAGGAGAAAACCTTGTCCATTATCGAAGCCATCGGCGCTCGCGAAATTCTTGACAGCCGCGGAAACCCAACCGTTGAGGTTGAAGTTCTGCTCGAAGACGACTCGTTTGGTCGCGCAGCTGTTCCGTCAGGCGCATCGACCGGTGCGTTCGAGGCTCACGAGAGCCGCGACGGCGACAAGAGTCGCTACCTAGGCAAGGGCGTTCAGAACGCGGTCAAGGCTGTTGTCACCGAAATCGACGAGGCACTTGTCGGCTTTGACGCTCTAGACCAGCGCTTAGTTGACTCTGCTCTCATGGCCATCGACGGCACCGAAAACAAGAGTCGTTTGGGCGCGAACGCCATCTTGGGTGTTTCACTTGCCAACGCTCGTGCTGCAGCCGAGTCGACCGGTCAGCCGCTTTACCGCTACCTTGGCGGACCAAACGCACACGTTCTTCCTGTGCCACTAATGAACATCATCAACGGTGGCGCACACGCTGACACCGGCGTTGACATTCAGGAATTCATGATCGTTCCTTTGGGTGCCGACACCTTCAGCGAGGCAATCCGTTGGGGCGTCGAGGTTTACCACGCCCTCAAGGGTCTGCTTCACAGCAAGGGCCTGAGCACCGGTCTTGGCGACGAGGGCGGTTTCGCTCCTGAGCTGCCAACCAACGCCGCAGCACTAGACCTTATCGCCGAGGCAATTGCCAAGGCTGGCTACAAGTTGGGCACCGACATCGCGTTGGCTCTCGACGTTGCAGCAACTGAGTTCTATTCAGAAGAGACCAAGAAGTACACCTTCGAAGGCAAAGAGCGCACCAGCGACGAAATGATTGCCTACTACGCCGACCTCGTAGCTAAGTACCCACTGGTTTCGATCGAAGACCCACTGGCCGAGGACGACTGGGCTGCCTGGACCAAGATGACCGCCGAGCTTGGCACCAAGGTTCAGCTCGTTGGCGACGACCTTTATGTCACCAACCCGGTTCGACTTCAGAAGGGCATCGACCACAAGGCCGGAAACGCCATCTTGGTGAAGGTCAACCAGATCGGAACCCTCACCGAGACCCTAGACGCAGTTTCGCTGGCACAGCGCGACGGCATGAAGGCGATCATCTCGCACCGTTCGGGCGAGACCGAAGACACCTTTATTGCCGACCTCGCAGTTGCAACCAACGCCGGTCAGATCAAGACCGGTGCGCCTGCTCGTTCAGAGCGCGTTGCCAAGTACAACCAGCTGCTTCGCATTGAAGAAGAACTCGCCGACGCGGCCGTATACGCGGGTCGCGCAGCTTTTCCTCGCTACAAGGCATAAGGTTCAATAACCGCTAAACGTCAAAGGCATTCGAGATGAAACCACAACGCCCAACCAATGGCCGAGTGAAACCAACTCGGATGCCTTCGGCGTCTGCCGGTCGCGAGCAACTGGCCCGCGGTTTGCGTCTTGATGCTAGAACAATAACTTTGGCCGCAGTTGTGGTCTTGGGCATCATCTCGTTGGCACCCCAGGTTCAGGTTTTGATCACCCAGCAGCAAGCCTTGGCCGACACCCGTGCCGAGGTCGCCAGAGCACAGCAGGCAGTCATCGACATGAAAACCGAACGTAAGCGCTGGGATGACCCGGTTTATATTCGTGCCCAGGCTCGCGATCGCCTCTATTACGTGATGCCTGGCGAAGTCTCATATCTGGTTATGGATGCCAACGGAATCAACCAGAGCGACACCAGCGGAACGGTTGGAGCCATGCTGGCAGCCCGAAACAATAACGCCCAGATCTCGGCTACCGTTCACACCACCAACAACAACTGGGTTGACTCGGTTGTCGAAACAATCGTGCGCAGCGGTTTGGACGAACCGATTGCCGCCACCAAGGCCGGCAACTAGTGCCTCTAACTCCTGCCACCGAAATCGACATTCAGGTGGTTTCCAAACAACTCGGGCGCGAGGCGCGAGACATCGTGGCGATCGCAGCCCGATGCGTGTGCGGAAAACCAACGGTTGTTCAAACAGCCCCGCGGTTGGCTGATGGAACACCTTTTCCGACTACTTATTACATGACTCACCCGGGCGCTACCGCTGCGTTTTCAAGGCTTGAGGCCGCCGGCTTGATGGCCGAGTTGCAGGCCCGCCTGGCGGTTGATGCCGAACTAGCCCACGCCTATCAACTGGCGCACGAGGCCTATCTTGCAGATCGTGACCAACTTATGAAATCGACCGGTGACGTGCCAGAAATCGAAGGTATTTCAGCAGGTGGAATGCCAACCCGCGTCAAGTGTTTGCATGCCCTTGCCGGGCACGCTCTGGCAGTGGGCCACGGAGTTAACCCGATCGGCGATATTGCTTTGGAACTCTGCACCTGGAGCCCAGATCGTTGCGTTTGCAGCGTCACCACTGATGTAACAAATCAATAAAGGGAAAGTAGTAAATTAGAGTCATGTCTTCAAATTCATCGGGCGCTGCTGCGCCAAGGATTCTCATTGTCGGTGGCGGTTACGCAGGTTTCTACACCGCCTGGAAGCTCGAAAAGTTTCTTCGCAACAACGAAGCCGAGGTCACTCTGGTTGACCCACTGCCTTACATGACCTATCAGCCATTCCTTCCTGAGGTAGTTGCTGGTTCGATCGAGCCACGTCACGCGGTTGTCTCGCACCGTCGTCACTTGCGCAAGACCAACATTGTCAGCGGCAAGGTCACCAACATCGACCACAAGAAGAAGTTCGCGACCGTCGAATACACCGGCATCAAAGGCGCTCAGAAGCTGAGCTACGACATCGTTATCGTCACCGCTGGTGCGGTATCTCGCACCTTCCCGATTCCGGGTGTAGCCGAGCAGGCCATCGGTATGAAGAACATCGAAGAAGCCATCGAGGTTCGCAACCGAATTCTCACCAACTTCGACAAGGCTGCCAACCTGCCTGCGGGTGCAGCGCGCGACCGCCTGCTCACCTTCGTGGTTGTCGGTGGCGGTTTTGCTGGCATCGAAGCCTTCGCCGAAATGCGTTCGCTGGCTTCATACCTGCTGCGCTACTACCCAACTCTGACCTTCGACGACGTCAAGTTTCACCTCATCGAAGCCATGGGCCGAATCATGCCAGAGGTATCTCAGGCAACATCTGAGTGGGTCATTGCCAACCTCGATCGTCGCGGCGCCAAGATTCATCTGAACACACAACTGCAGTCAGCAGTTGGCGGCAAGGTTGAGCTTTCGACCGGCGAATCATTCGAATCAGACGTGATTGTCTGGACTGCCGGTGTTATGGCTCACCCTTATGTTCGCAACACCGATCTGCCCATTGATGACCGCGGTCGCCTGCTGGCTCACCCGTCACTTCGTTCGGTAACCCCCGAAGGCACAATCATCGAAGATGCTTGGACTGCCGGCGACGTCGCAGCTGTGCCTGACCTCAGCGGTTTTGGTGTTGGCGGCTTCTGTGTGCCAAACGCACAGCACGCTGTGCGCCAGGGCAAGTTGCTGGCCAAGAACGTTGCGGCGAGCATCCGTGGTGAAGGAGTCAAGGACTACTTCCACAAGCCACTAGGTGCCGTCGCCGGACTCGGCATCGGTGTTGGAGTCTTCCAATACAAGAAGCTCGGAATCAAGGGTCTGTTGGCTTGGTTTATGCACCGCGGCTACCACGGCCTAGCGATTCCCTCATGGGAGCGCAAGATTCGCGTAGTCTCGGGTTGGGTCTGGAACTTCTTGCTGCGTCGCGACATTGTTTCGACATCAGCTGGTAAGGCGCCACGATTAGCATTTGAAACTTGGGCATCCAAGCCAAAGAAGTAGTCACATCTTTGAAAGGGCCCGGAGAAATCTGGGCCTTTTCGCTTTTCGCCCCTTTAGCCCAATGGCAGAGGCAGACGACTTAAAATCGTCACAGTGTGGGTTCGAGTCCCACAAGGGGCACCGATAAAAGTCTTAGGCTTGAAGCATGAACACCAGGCACGCAGTTCTCATCTTCGACGGTGACTGCGGTTTTTGCACCACAACGGCAAACTTCATCAAGCGCCGTTCTTCGACACCAATCGAGATTCATCCTTGGCAGTTCATCGATGTTTCACAATACGGTTTGACCGAAGCACAGGTTTCAGCCAAGGTTTACATGGTGGTCGACGGCAAGAACTTTGCTGGGCACGAAGCCTTCGCCCAAATCTTGATCGTGCAGCGCAACATCTTGCTTCGAGCCATCGGACACACTCTGATGGCTCCGCCGTTCAGCTGGCTTGCTCGCCCGGGTTATGCCCTGGTTGCCAAGTATCGCCATAAACTACCCGGTGGCACTCCAGCGTGCAAGATGGATGTTCGCCCTAAGCAAATGTGAAGTTCCTGAGAGTGATTTTGCCGCGAGGCATCGCTGGCTACCATTGAACTAAAGAGAAAATCGTCACTATCTCAAGGAGAATCATGGACTACACAATATGGATCATCGTCGGCGCTGTCGTTTTGATCGGACTTTGGCTGTGGAGCACCTACAACGGGCTCGTCACTCTAAACGAGCGTGTCGAAGAGGCCTGGAGCGACATCACCATTCAGCTCAAGCGTCGTGCCGACCTGATTCCAAATATCATCGAAACCGTCAAGGGCTATGCCAAGCACGAGCGTGAAGTATTCGAGGGCGTAACCATGGCTCGTGCCGCATCTATTTCGCCTGAGTCAATGAAGAGCCCGAAGGCTGCAGCCAAGGCCGACGCTGGTTTTGCCGGCGCCATGAAGAGCCTGTTTGCCGTAGCCGAGGCTTATCCTCAGTTGCAGGCCAACCAGCAGTTCTTGGGTTTGCAGGCCGAACTGAGCGACACCGAAGACAAGATCATGTCGGCTCGTCGTTTTTACAACGCCGGTGCGCGTGAGCTCAACATCAAGATCAAGCAGTTTCCTCAGGTTCTCTTCGCGGGCCTTGGTTTCAAACAGCGTGAATACTTCGAGGTCGCCGACGCCGCGGCCATCCAAGATGCACCGCAGGTCAAGTTCTAGTCTCTAAAGAACAAGGGTTTAAGGACTTCCATGTATTCGGCCATAGCTGCGAATAAGCGCAACACCGTAATCATCATTGCCATGTTCGTCGCCCTAATCGGCGGCCTCACCTATGCGTGGGGTTACTACAGCGGCAACGGTTCAAGTGCTCTGATGATTATCGGGTTCATAGCTATCTATGCGCTGTTCCAGTACTACGCATCAAGTGCTATTGCGGTTGCCATGTCTGGTGCCATCCAGATTCAAAAGTCAGACAACCCTAGGCTTTGGCGAATCGTCGAGAACCTTTCGATTCGTGAGGGCATGCCGATGCCGAAGGTTTATATCATTCCAGATGAGGCACCTAACGCCTTCGCAACCGGTCGCGATCCAAAGCGTGCAGTTGTTGCTGCAACCAGCGGGTTGCTGGCTCTGATGGATGACCAAGAACTAGAAGGCGTCATGGCTCACGAGTTGGGGCACGTCAAGAACTACGACATTCGTGTTTCGGCAATCGTGTTTGGTTTGGTGAGTGCCATCGGTGTGCTTGCCGATTTTGCGCTTCGAATGGCCTTTTGGGGCAACGTCGGATCACGCAATCGCAGCGACAACGACAACCAGCTCGGTGCCCTGCTCTTAGTCATCGGCATCGTCGGAAGCATCGTCGCGTTCTTGCTTGGCCCTCTGATCAGCGCGGCTGTTTCGCGTCAGCGTGAATATCTGGCCGATGCATCGAGCGCCGAAACCACCCGTTTTCCTGAGGGGCTAGCCAGCGCGCTCGCCAAGCTCGGGGCAAACAAGCGCCCGCTCCGCAGGGCATCTTCGTCGATGGCTCACATGTACATCGCCGACCCGATGAAGCCTGGCATGGTCGAGCGCCTGTTTTCGACTCACCCGCCGATTGCCAAGCGCATCGAGCGACTAAACCAAATGGGTGGCAAGTTCTAAGGCCAGATTGCCTTTGGGTTGAACAACGATTTCGTTGAGCCCCTGCCAGTTCTGAACCGTCTTCAGGTGCTTGCTCAGCGCTTTGGCGGTGGCTGTGACCTCGCGATCGTTTAACTTCGATTCATACCAAGATGCCTGCGCCAGCAGCCTGCCACCTTGCCTGTCACTCTTCAGATCGATGCGCCCAACCAGGTCGCGATTGTGCAGAATCGGCAGCGTGTAATAGCCAAAAGTGCGCTTTGGCTCTGGGGTGTAAATCTCGATTCGATAGTCAAAACCAAAGATGCGCTCGATGCGATCGCGTCGCCAACACACTGGGTCGAATGGGCTCAAGACGGCGGTTCTCGACCCCGCGCTCTTCGGGCTGAGGTTTTCTAGGTCCATTCCGGCAGGCATGTAGGCGATGTCGCGCCAACCCTCAACCCGGGTTTCGATCAGTTCACCGGCTTCAATCATCGACTTCACCAGCGGCTTGATCGAGGTGGCGTTCATGCGGTGCCAGTCGGCTAGGTCGTTGTGGGTGGCAACGCCATATGCGTTGGCTGCTTGCAACAAGAGCTTGCGCTTTGATTCTTCGTGAGTTGGTTGATGATCGAGCACGTGTTTTGGCAAAACCTGCTCTGGCAGGGCATAGAGGCGCTTGAAGGCGTCGCGCCCACCAGAAACCAGATCGCCAACCAAGAACATGTATTCGAGCGCTCGCTTGAGGTCGCTCCAACCCCACCAGGATCCCTTGCGTTCGCCTGCCTCGGTTTCGAAGCGACCAGAAGACATCGGTCCATTGTCGAGAAGCTGTTCACGAATCTGGCCGACCAGCTTCTTGTTCTTGATCTCTGAGCCCCATTTGGTCATGTACTTGTCACGATAGGCATCCATGCGCCACTTATAGAGCGGCCAATTCTCGAGACGAACAATCGAAGCCTCGTGCGCCCAGTATTCGATCAGCGTCGGATGAAACCCGCCCATAAGGTTTTCGAGTTCAGATTTCTTGTAGTTTCCTAGTCTCGAAAAAAGCGGCAGGTAGTGAGCGCGTTCGAAAACATTCACCGAGTCAATCTGCAGCAAGCCGAGTCGATCAACTACGTCAAGAACGGTTTTGTCGTGAACCGAGTCGACGCCCAGCTGACGTAGGGTCAGCAACCGCGCTTCAACCGCGCTCAACTCTGCTGTCATCCTGGGCCTTCTCAAACTAAACTCATACCAGCGTATGCAAAAGGAGCACCAAATGCCTAACGAAAAGCCTGTCGTGGCCCCGACTCTTGCCGAGTTCGAGCGCGCACACGAAATTGTGGCTCATGTGGCAAACGTGACGCCTGTTTTGCACAGCAACTTCTTGAGCCGGCTTACCGGCGCAGATGTTTGGCTAAAAGCCGAAAACCTTCAGCGCACCGGTGCCTATAAACTTCGCGGGGCTTATCACCGCATGAGCAAACTGACCGCAGCCGAGCGCAAGAAGGGCGTTGTGGCGGCTTCGGCTGGCAACCATGCCCAGGGTGTAGCACTGGCGGCCAAGATGCTCGGAATCAAAGCCACGATTTATATGCCCATCGGCGCATCGCTGCCTAAGTACCTTGCGACTCAGGGCTATGGAGCCACGGTTATTCTCGAGGGAGATGTTTTTGCCGAGGCACTCAAGGCAGCGCAGACCTATGCCGCCAAAAAAGGTGCCGTCTTCATTCCGCCATACGACAACATGGACGTCGTTTTGGGCCAGGGGACTGTCGGGCTCGAAATCATGGAGCAACTTGATGACGTCGACAGCATCCTGGTTGCTATCGGTGGCGGTGGGCTTGCAGCCGGCGTTGCCGTGTCCGCCAAACTCAAGGCAGCCTCGTTGGGCAAGAAGATCAAGATCATCGGTGTTCAGTCACAAAACACCGCGGCCTATGTTGCGTCGCTGAAGTCTGGCAAGGTTCAGCAAATCAGTACAACGCCGACCATCGCCGACGGAATCGCAGTAAGCAAACCCGGTCAGATTCCGTTTGAACTCATCCAGAAATACATCGACAAGGTTGTCACTGTCTCTGATGACGACATCGCCAAAGCCATCGTCGCGCTAATGGAGCGCTCCAAGATGGTCGTCGAGCCTGCTGGTGCCGTGCCGGTCGCCGCTCTGATGACCGGCGCATTCAAGCCGAAGGGCAAGACCGTTGCGGTGCTTTCTGGAGGCAACATCGACCCGCTGCTGATGCAGAAGGTCATCAGTCACGGGCTGGTTGCCACCGACCGCTATGTGACCTTGCAGATCATGCTTCCAGATCGCCCAGGGCAACTGGTGAAGACCGCTCAGGCCATTTCTTCGGCTAACGGAAACGTGGTCGAGGTTCTACACACGCGCCATGGCGACGACCTAGACATTAGTCAAGTCGAGCTTCGGGTGAGTGTCGAAACCACTGGCGCTGAGCACTCGGCTCGCATTCTCAAAGCCCTCCAGGATGCCGGGCTGAAGGCCAAGGTAGCCAAAAACTAAAACGACGCCGGAGGGCATCCGACGTCGCTTAGAGATTTGAAGTTAGCCCTTGAAGTGCTCGACTTTTTGAATCGAAACCTTGATCTCGCGGCCGTTTGGCGCAAAATAGGAGACCTCTTCGCCAATCTTGTGGCCCAAAATGGCCTGACCGATTGGGCTGTCTGGGCTATATACGGTCACGTCGCTGCCCTCGGCAATCTCGGCCGAGCCAAGCAAGAACGTGTTTTCGCTGCCGTTTAGCAGCACGGTCACAACCGTGCCTTGCTCGACTACTCCGTGAGTAGCAGGTGCGTCGCCAACAACTGAGTTAGCCAAAATCTCTTCGAGTCGATTGATTCGAGCCTCGATTCGGCCCTGCTCTTCTTTGGCAGCGTGGTAACCACCGTTTTCTTTCAGGTCGCCTTCTTCGCGGGCCTCTTGAATGCGGCGGGCAATGTCGTGGCGACCCTCGATGATGAGCTGCTCGAGTTCGGCCAGCATGCGGTCATAGGCTTCTTGTGTGAGCCAGGTTGGCTGTGCTTCAGACATGAATACCCCTAAGTTGTCGCGACAAATAAAAGCACTCGGCAGAAACTACCGAGCAGGCCTCAAGTTTACTTGAGCCAGCAGTGGTCAACCAAACCAGAAACCCCGGTCTCAGTGGTGTTCACCGAGACATTGATAACGCCGGAGGCATCTTGGTTGGCGGCAATCGAAACCTCTTTGTAACCAACCACGCTGTACGCCTTGTTCAAAACTCGGGCGGCGCAAATGGCAGCTCGATTTGCGGGCTTGTCGACCGTGAACCGAATGACAGTGTGGGCCGAGTCGATTACGTCATAACCCGCCACCGATGCCGTCGCGGCAGCTGGCGCAAAGAAAGTGACCCAGGTTGCCCAACTAAAGAAAATGCCTAGCAGGGCAATCGCTGCAACCCAGATTCGAGCACGCGACGAAAAGCGGCTGGGCTTGCGGCCGTAGCGCTCATCTAAGGTTTGATCGGTAGTCATGTGGTTCTAGGTTAAAGGTTGGGCGGCTCGAGGGGATAATTGAGAAATGAACACTTTGTCGAGCTGGCTCACAATCAACGACCCAAACGCACCGAACGACCCCGCCAACACTTATTACAGTCCAGGCACGCTCGGTTTCATTTTTGTGTTCTTCTTGGCGGTTGTGGCAGTGTTCTTGATTTTCGACATGGTTCGCCGAGTCCGTCGTTTGCGCTATCGCGCCGAGATTGAAGAAAAGCTAGCCGCCGAGGCTGCCGCTAAGCGGAAAAAGGCTGATCAGTAGCGCTGCCGTCCAGTGGCACAAAAATGCCACCACAGTACAGGCGTGAAAAATCTCGTGAAAACCGAAGTGCTTCGGAAACGGGTTTGGCTTTTTTAGCGCGTAAACGACCGCACCGCCGATGTAGAAAACGCCGCCCGCAATGATCAGCGTCATCATCCAGAAATTGGCCGCGAAGAAATCTTGAACATAGATGAACGCGGCGCAACCCATCGCGATATAAATGGCCACGTACAGCCAGCGCGGGGCGTGCACCCAGAAGACTCTGAATGCCATGCCGGCTAGGGCGGTGCCCCAAATTGCGATGAGCAGAGGCAAACCCTTCGATGCCGGCAGCGCAAGCATGGCCATTGGCGTGTAAGAGCCTGCTATCAGCAGAACGATGTTGGCGTGGTCGATTCGCTTGAGCGCGAGTTTTACCGTTGGTCGCCAGTTGAAGCGGTGATAGAGGGCAGAGTTTCCGAAGAGCAAGAACGAAGCGGCAAAAAAGATTGAGGCCGAAACCTTTCCGGCCGCGCCACCATTGGCAAAAACAATTAACAGCACTCCACAGGCGATGACGATGGGCAAGACGCCGGTGTGAATCCATCCGCGCCAGCTCGGCTTGTCGTTGTCGGCAATCGCAAAGCCCTTCGAAACGGGTAGGTAGATCGACTGGGTGTCGTCTAGTTTTAGCGGTGCTTTCTTATCCATAGTCAAAGGTTAGTAGCCTATTCTTGTGCGCAAACTCATCTATCGACTCTACGAGCGATCAATCGCTCGGGTTATCGAGCCAAAGAGCCTGCCGAAGCACGTTGGAGTGATTCTCGACGGAAATCGTCGCTGGGCAGAACGCAAGGGTGGTGCAACTTCTGAGGGCCACGCCGCGGGAGCGGCAAAGATTCGTGAATTCTTGGGTTGGTGTGACGAACTAGGGGTTCAAGTGGTCACGCTCTATTTGCTCTCGACTGACAACCTAACGGGACGAAAAGCCGGAGAACTAAGCGACCTGCTCGACATCATTCGTCTGATTACCAATGAACTTGCCGATGCAAAACTTTGGAGCATCAAGTGGGTGGGCGACTCCGAGGGCCTGCCATCGGAGTTGGTCGCTGCCTTGCGAGATGCCGAAAAGAAAACCAAGGGGCTTGGCAAGACACACGTGAATCTGGCTGTCGGTTATGGCGGTCGAAAAGAGATCGCCGATGCCATGCGCTCGATTGTCACCAAGCACGCCAAGAAGGGTGCCTCCATTGAATCCCTGGCCGACGCCTTGACTCCAGAGATGATCGGCAAGCACATGTACACCGGCAACCAGCCCGACCCAGAGCTGGTGATTCGAACCTCTGGCGAACAACGGGTCAGCAACTTTTTGATCTGGCAGAGCGCCTATTCTGAGCTCTACTTCGAAGAAGCCCTGTGGCCAGATTTTCGGCGAGTTGACTTTTTGCGAGCCATCCGAGCCTTCGAAAACAGGCACCGTCGTTTCGGTTCGTAACTGTCTGGCAATCAAAAAGTAAACGCTTGATTACAGAAAATGCATTCGGGCGTGTCGCAAACCTAAGGTGGCTTTGAGCGGGGCTAATCTCGCTTCAAGTACTCAATAGAGGAGCACAGGTGGCCAAAGCAAACGCAACCGAATCCAAGGCAGCACCAGCAAAATCGTCTGCCAAGAAACCAAGTGGATCGGGTGCGCTGCCACCAGAGACAGCAACCAGAACTTATGTCATCGACACATCGGTGTTGCTGTCAGACCCTAAAGCCCTCTTCCGTTTCAAAGAGCAGAACGTTGTCATTCCGATCATCGTTATTAACGAACTCGAGAAGAAGCGTCACGATCCTGAGATCGGCTTTTTTGCTCGCCAGACCCTGAGGTTTCTTGACGACCTGCGTCGCGAGCACGAACGCCTGGACTTTCCGATTGAGGTGGGCGACGGCGGCACCCTGCGCGTCGAACTCAATCACATCGACCAGTCGGTTCTTCCGGTCGGATTCCAACTTGGTGACAACGACTCTCGCATTCTTGCCGTGGCCTTCAATCTCGCCAGCGAGGGTCTCGACGTAACGGTCGTTTCTCAAGACCTGCCGATGCGAGTCAAGGTGGCGGCTCTCGGCATGCGCGCCGAGGAGTATCGCAACAACCTCGCTGTGGACTCGGGTTGGACGGGTCAGGCTGAACTCGCTCTGAGCGCTGACGAAATGAGTGATCTCTATGACAACGAGGTCATCAAGCACGCCGATGCAGTCGAGCTGCCTGTCAACAGTGGGCTCATTATTTCGTCAGAGCGCGGCCACGCTCTCGGGCGCGTCACCCGCGACCACCAGGTTGCACTTGTTCGGGGCGACAGGGATGTTTTTGGGGTTCACGGCCGTTCGGCTGAACAGCGCCTGGCTATCGACCTGCTTCTCGACTCTGATGTCGGAATCGTTTCGCTTGGTGGTCGCGCCGGAACCGGAAAGTCCGCGCTAGCTCTCTGCGCCGGTCTCGAGGCAGTTCTCGAGCGTCGCCAGCACAAAAAGATCATCGTGTTTCGTCCTATCTTTGCCGTCGGCGGTCAAGAGCTCGGCTACTTGCCTGGCAGCGAATCCGAGAAGATGAACCCTTGGGGTCAGGCTATCTTCGACACCCTGGGACCTTTGGTTTCTAAGGAAGTAATCGAGCACATCGTCGACCGCGGGTTGCTCGAGGTTCTGCCTCTGACTCACATTCGTGGCCGCTCGCTGCACGACTCTTTCGTGATTGTTGACGAAGCCCAGTCGCTCGAGCGCAATGTGTTGCTGACCGTGCTTTCTCGCATCGGGCAAAACTCCAAGGTGGTGCTCACCCACGATGTCGCGCAACGCGACAACCTGCGCGTTGGTCGCCACGATGGCATCGCTGCCGTAATCGAAGCCCTGAAGGGCCAGGCCCTGTTCGGCCACGTCACTTTGACGAGGTCAGAGCGGTCGGCGATTGCAGCGCTGGTAACCGATCTGCTCGACTAACTTCGTGTGTGCATAACCTGCACGGGGATTCTAATTTGCGGCTATCGTCGCGTGAATGGATTTTTCCAACGCTTTTAACGTCGCCGCGCTAGTCGGGCCTGCATATCTGCTAGCCGTGGCTGTGCCGTTATCGGTGATTGACGTTCGGCAACGTCGACTTCCTAATCGATTGGTGCTGCCAGGTTTGCCTGTTGCTCTGGCAGGGCAGCTGCTCGGCTGTTTGATTGGGGCAGATTGGGTCAGGGTTTTGGTGGCCCTCGGCTGGATGCTTGGTGGTTTCGCTTTTGGGCTGCTGTTCAACCGTCTCAACGCGCTCGGAATGGGCGATGTCAAGCTGATTGCACTTATCTGTCTCAACCTTGGCTGGTTTGGGTGGCAGTGGCCCCTGTCAGCCCTCACAGCAGCCTTTGGACTGGCAACCGTCTTGGTGCTGGCATTCTTCGCCACAGGGCGCTATCGGCTGTCGAGCACTATTCCGCTCGGCCCTTACCTGCTTGCGGGTTTTTTGGCGTCGACTATTGGGCTGGTCGTGTCATAGACAACACGTCGAGCGACTGGTCCAGCTGCTCCATGGTGAGCTTCACGCCATCGACATAGCCAAGTTCGATAGTGGCTTCACGAACCGTGATGCCCTTCTTGACCGCGTGCTTGGCAATCTTGGCAGCTGCCTCGTAGCCGATGAACTTGTTCAGCGGGGTCACGATCGAAGGGCTCGACTCGGCAAGAGCCAGCGAACGCTCAACGTTTGCCTCGAGGCCTTTGATGGTCTTGTCGGCGAGCAAACGAAGCGAGTTCGACAGCAATCGAATGGACTCGAGCAGGGCATTGCCCATGACCGGAATCGCGACGTTCAGCTCGAAGCTTCCGCTGGCACCCGCCCAAGCAACCGTTGCATCGTTGCCGATCACCCGAGCGCAAACCATCAGCACGGCCTCTGGCACCACCGGGTTCACCTTGCCGGGCATGATGCTCGAACCAGGCTGCAGATCTGGAATGTGAAGCTCGGCGAGTCCGGCGTTCGGGCCAGAGCCCATCCAGCGCAGGTCGTTGTTGATCTTGGTCAGGCTCACTGCGAGCACACGAAGAGCACCCGACGACTCGACCAGTGCGTCACGCGCACCCTGAGCCTCGAAGTGGTCGCGCGCCTCGGTGATTGGCAGGCCGGTTTCGGCTGCAAGAAGACGAATCACTTCTTGAGGAAAACCCTTGGGAGTGTTGATGCCCGTGCCTACCGCGGTGCCGCCAAGCGGAACCTCAGACACTCGTCCGATGGTCGAGTTCACTCGCTCAATCGCATAGCGAATCTGGGCGGCGTAGCCACCGAATTCTTGACCCAAGGTAACCGGCGTCGCATCCATCAGGTGAGTGCGGCCAGCCTTCACAACGCCCTTCCAGAGTTCAGCTTTCTCTTCGAGGTGCTTGGCCAGATGGTCCAGCGCCGGAAGAAGATCGTTGATCAAAGCGGCGGTTACCGCGACGTGCACCGAAGTAGGAAAAACATCGTTCGACGACTGCGAAGCGTTCACGTGGTCGTTGGGGTGAACCTCAGCCCCCAAGATGCCGGTGGCCAAAGTGGCGAGCACCTCGTTCATGTTCATGTTCGAAGAGGTGCCTGATCCGGTTTGGAAAATGTCGACAGGGAATTCGCCGTCGTGCTTGCCGGCTGCCACTGCGTCGGCTGCCTGAGCAATCGAATCGGCAATCTTGCCATCTAGAACACCGAGTGACTTGTTTGCTAGGGCGGCGGCTTTCTTGATTCGAGCGAGGGCGGCGATGTGTTCACGCTCGAGCGTGGTGCCCGAAATCGGAAAGTTCTCGACTGCGCGCTGAGTCTGCGCACGATAGAGCGCGTCGACCGGAACTTTAACTTCACCCATGGTGTCGTGTTCGATACGGAATTCCACTTGGCAACCTTTCGTTGCTTGGCTCTTTTGAAGCCGTTTTATTCGACGTTGCCGACGACAACGATTGGGTTAACTTCACCCGCGAGCAAACTGTAATTTGCTCCTACAACAGCCAATTTACCTGCCGCGACGGCATCGGAGACGATTTTGGACTTGGTGACGATGTCGTCGATGGTGTCTTTGATGTGCAACTCCGTCACTTCGTTGATTGACGAAACGCCTTCCAAGTTTGCTTTTCTAACCGTCGGTTCAATGGCCGCAACTATGGCGTGAATATAAAGACCCTTGGCTGCGAGTTTGCCTTCAGAGGAGTCGATTGCCGCTCGAATGGCACCGCACTGATCGTGACCGAGCACAAGGATGAGCGGCACGTTCAGAACCTCAACGGCGTATTCGAGCGAACCCAAAATTGTCTCGGAGCTGACCTGTCCTGCGTTTCGCACCACAAAAAGGTCTCCGAGCCCGACATCGAAGATGATTTCGGCACTCAGGCGAGAGTCTGCGCAACCAAATAGGGCAGCGAACGGAACTTGGGCGGCGGCAAGCGATGTGCGTCGATCGACATCTTGGTTTGGGTGCTCGCTGATGTCTGAAACGAAGCGGCTGTTGCCCGCCTGCATAGCCTGCCAAGCCTGGGCTGGGGTTTGCGGTCTTTGGTTTTCCATCGTCTCGCTCTCTCGCAAGTTAAGGATAAACCTTGGACATCTGCTCTGCCACGCCCATTGCAAAAGCTTTCATCTCGGCGTTACTTGCAGTTCCATAAATCAGCACGGTGTCGGCCCCTTGAGAGCTAACCATTAGGTAATCCTTGGTCTTGGCAGGAACATGAGGCTCTTTTGCCTGCCAAACCTGCCATTCGCGCCCAGAAGTTGTCATGATGCCAGTGTTCTTTAGCCCCGAAAGCTGCTGGGCTAGCCACGTCGCATTGGTGTCGTAGGTCTGCGTGACTCCGATGTACTGATTCTTTGGCCCAACAAAACCGGCATACCAAGATGCAGAAGTTCCATCACCTGGGTTTGCGTTCCAGCGAGCAGAGTTGCACCACCAACCGTTTTCGATTCTCGGAACGATTACCGGGCGGGCAGTTGAATCGGCGGCGTCCTTGGCCACCGAAACATAGTCGACTTTTTTGACCAAACTGGTGTCGTCGCGCGGAACGATCATCACGAGAGCTAGCACCAAGCCAACACTTGCACCCAACGCCAAAACCAGGTTGGTGACGGTTTGTCGGGCGCGACGTTTTGCGGCTGCGTCGCTCATCTACTTCTTGTCTTTGATGGCGGCGTCAAGACGCGCACGCGCGCCACTCAGCCACTCTTCGCAGCGCTTTGCCAAAGCCTCGCCGCGCTCCCAAAGAGTCATGCTCTCTTCGAGCGCAACGGCTCCCTGCTCTAGGGCCGCGAGAACCTTGGCTAGTTCGTCGCGCGCCTGTTCGTAGCTCATCTCAGCGATGTCTGCGTTTGGGTTCTTTTCAGTCATTTTCTTCTCCCGTTTATTTTCAAACTACTTTGAGGTCGCTTCTATTTCGCCCTTGGCTAAGCGAATTTTCAAGGCGGTGCCAGATTTAACCTTTGATGCCTCGGCAAGCACATGCCCGGCCGCGTCGCGCACCACCGAATAGCCCCGGTCTAGCGTGCTTTGCGGACTCAACGAGCGCAGCATCTGCTTCTTGCTGTGAATGTCGTTCTCGGCTCGTTCGAGCGTGAGGTCTATCGAGTCGCGCAGGTCAGCTAGTTCTCGATCTAGGTCTTGGCTCTTGTCATCGATAAACGCATACGGGTTAGCTAGCATCGGTCGCATTCTCAACTGGCTGATGATGTCTGTCTGAGACTGAATGTAACCGCCAACTCTCAACAAAATTCTCTCCAGCGCAGTCGCAATCCAGTGACGCTCCTCCACCACATCTGGAACAACCTTCTTGGCAGCATCGGTAGGAGTCGAGGCACGCACATCTGCGACAAGGTCGAGCAGTGGGCTGTCGTTTTCGTGGCCGATGGCCGAAATAATCGGGGTCTTCGCAGCTGCCGCGGCTCGCACTAGGGCCTCGTCGCTAAACACCAAGAGTTCCATGGCAGCCCCGCCGCCGCGGGCGATGATGATGACGTCAACCTCGGTGTCGGCGTCTAGTGCCTTTATTGCCGCGATGACCTCGGCTGCTGCCGAGTCGCCTTGAACCTTAGTGTTGATCACTCGAAACTGGGCCTCGGGCCAACGACGCGCCACGTTTTGCAGCACGTCTTTTTCGGCGTCTGACTTTTCGCCGGTGATTAGCCCAATTCGGTTTGGCAAAAACGGCAGCGGTTGCTTGCGTTCCAACGATGTCAAACCCTCGGCAATCAAGGCTTGCTTCAAGCGTTCGAGACGCTCGAGAAGGTCGCCAAGGCCAACCTTGCGAATCGCAGCAATCTGCATCGAAAGTTTGCCTGACTTTGGCCAAAGTTCTGGTCTTAGCTGTGCAACCACTCTGTCGCCCACCTGAAGGTCGCGTGGGAGCGAGGCGGGGTTCCAAGAATGGCAAGAAATTCGAGCCTCTTGCGCCACATCTTTGAGGTCCAAAAACAGTGAGGTGCCCTTGGCGTTGTATTGAGCGATTTCGCCTTCGACCCAGACTGTTCCGAGTCGGGCTATGTACTCTTTGAGATTCTGCGAAAGCCGCGCGAGAGGCCAGGGGTCGTTCTCAGATGAGTTGCGGCTGGGCGGCAGGGCATCGGTGTTGACGACGCCGGCATCTGAACTGATGTCATCGCGTTCAGTCATTAGATTCCTAACCCCCGTTTAGAATTGACGGGCAACCGAGATAAAGGATAACGCCCCCATGGGACAACCAGCTTCTGGCAAGACCGTTCTGCTTGCTTCGCCGCGCGGATATTGCGCCGGCGTTGACCGCGCGGTCATCGCGGTTGAGAAAGCCCTCGACCACTACGGGGCTCCGGTCTACATTCGCAAAGAGATCGTGCACAACAAGCACGTGGTTCAGTCGCTAGAAAAGCGCGGTGCTATTTTCGTAAACGAACTTGATGAGGTGCCTGAGGGCAGCGTGCTGGTCTTTTCGGCTCACGGTGTTTCACCGATGGTTGTCGCCGACGCCGAGGCTCGCAAACTCAACACCATCGACGCCACCTGTCCGCTGGTAACCAAGGTTCACCGCGAAGTTCAGCGCTTTGCCAAAGAGGATTACGACATTCTGCTGATTGGTCACGAAGGTCACGAAGAAGTCGAAGGCACTGCCGGTGAAGCGCCAGACAAGGTGCAGATCGTCGACGTAAACATCGATGGCGTTCGTGTGCGCGACGAGAACAAACTGATCTGGTTATCTCAGACCACCCTGTCGGTCGACGAGACCATGGAGACCGTAGTCAAACTGCGCGAGAAGTTTCCGACTTTGCAAAACCCGCCGAGCGATGACATTTGCTATGCCACACAAAACCGACAGGTCGCGATCAAGAAGGTCGGCGCAGACAGTGACCTGGTGATTGTTGTCGGTTCGGCAAACTCGTCTAACACGGTTCGCCTTGTCGAAGTGGCGCTGGATGCTGGCGCTAAGGCTGCCTATCGCGTTGATTTTGCCAGTGAGATTCAAGACGCGTGGTTTGAAGGTGTCGAAACTGTCGGACTTTCTTCTGGTGCATCGGTGCCCGAAGAGCTGGTGCAAGAAGTTTTGGTCGACCTTGCCTCACGCGGATTCGGAAACGTTGAGAACGTGACCACGGCTGAAGAAGACATTCAGTTCTCGTTGCCGAAAGAACTTCGCAAAGACCTCAAGGCTGCTGGCTCAGACGAAAACAATAAGGCAAAACGCCACTAGCAAAAAAGCCCCCACCGAATCGGTAGGGGCTTTTTCGTTTTGGTCTTAGAGGCTCATTGACTTGCCAGCAGAGCCGAGCTCGTTGGCTGCTTCAATGACACGAACAGACATGCCGGCTTCGGCGATCTTGCCCCAGGCGCGAGGGTCGTAGGTCTTTTTGTTTCCGACTTCGCCGTCAACCTTCAGCACGCCATCGAAGTTCTGGAACATGTGGCCAGCGATTGCACGAGTGAATGCATATTGCAGGTCGGTGTCGATGTTCATCTTGATCACTCCGTGGCTGACTGCTTCGGAGATTTCTTCTGGTGTCGAACCTGAACCGCCGTGGAAAACGAGGTCGAAAGGGTTCTTCTTGCCGTACTTGTCGCCGACCACTCGTTGGATCTCGCCAAGCAACTCTGGGCGAAGCTTGACGTTGCCAGGCTTGTAAACACCGTGGACGTTTCCAAAAGTCAAAGCGGCCATGTAGCGGCCATTTTCGCCAAGGCCAAGTGCCTCAACTGTTAGCAGGCCATCTTCAGGGGTGGTGTAGAGGTGTTCGCCTTCTCCGCCTTCAACGCCGTCTTCTTCTCCTCCAACGACACCGATTTCAACTTCTAGAACAGCACCGATGCTGTTGGTTAGCTTGAGCATCTCTTGGGCGATCTCAAGGTTCTCGGTGATTGATACAGCCGAGCCATCCCACATGTGCGAGTTGAAGAGCGGGCCTTCTCCTGCGCGAATGCGCTCCTGAGAAATAGCAATCAATGGGCGAACCAGCTTGTCGAGTTGATCTTTGGCACAGTGGTCGGTGTGCAGGGCGATGGTGATGCCATAGTTCTTGGCCACTTCGCGAGCAAAGGCAGCCATTGCTGCGGCTCCGGTTGCCATGTTTTTGATAGTTGGACCAGACCAGTAGTCGCCACCGCCGGTGGTGACTTGGATGATGCCGTCGGAACCGGCCTCTTGCAATCCGGCAAGCGCAGCGTTGAGAGTCTGCGAAGAAGATACGTTGATTGCCGGGTAGGCAAAGCCGCCGTTTTTGGCTCGGTCTAGCATCTCGTTGTATTGGTCTGGTGTTGCTACAGGCATGGCTCGCTCCTAAAACGACGTTGGGATTAGTTAAATGTTATCAATACTGGCGGTTTGCCATCGAAGCCCGTTGCCCAGCAATCATTGGCAAGCATCGGTGTGTTCAAAGCTTTTAGTGCTTGACGTAAATCGCTGGCTCGTCAAGAGCGTGTCCGCGATCAGGATTCTCGTTCAAGATTCCCGGTGGAGGATTGTCGATGTTTGCAAGACCGGAAGAAGGCTGAGTCACAGCCATAGCGCCCCACTGAACGGCTGTGGTGATGCCGAGTGGAACATTGAAATCGATGCCAAACTCGGTTGCATCTGCAACAGGGTTGCTGATCACCGCAGTCAAGAAGCCGGCGAGGGTTGCATCGCCTGCACCAACCGTGTTGATTACTTTGACCGGTGGGGTGCGAGCAGCCCATTCACGATCTTTGGTGATGGCCAGCATTCCGTCAGACCCGAGGCTTGCCAAAACAACTTCGATACCGTGTTCGCAAAGCTCGCGCCCGGCGTCGATTACGTCGCCGATGCTGTTGAGCGTGCGGCCCACAGCCGAGGCAAGTTCTTCGGCGTTTGGCTTGATGATCGATGCCAATCCGCGTCGCGCCCAATAGTTGAGAGGCTCGCCCGACGTGTCGAGTGCAACCCGCACTCCGATTGCGGCCATTCGTTCAAAAAGTGGCTCTAGGTCTACGAAGGTTCCCGAGTCTTTATAAACCGGTAGTGCACCGGCCACCACGAGCCACTTCGCTCCGTTTTCGCGAACTGTGCGTTCGGTGAGGTCGACAACGGCGTTCCAGTCTTGCTGGCTGAGTGGGCGTGGCGATTCGTTGACCTTGGTGGTTGGACCATTCATCTCGACGATGGTCGTAGAAACGCGAAGCGAACCTTCGATCCAAAGTGGAACAAGCATGCCTTCGCTGCCGGTGCTAGCCAGAACACCAGGATCTTCGTTGCCGATTGGAACAACACCTGGCGCAGGAATGCCAGCAAGGTGCAGGCCACGAGAAACGTTGATGCCTTTTCCGGCGAGCTCTTGCTTGACGTCGTCGGCGCGGTTCACTCCGCCAGTGTGCAGGTTGTGCACAAAGTAGGTACGGTCGAGCGTTGGAGCCGGTGTGAGTGTGACGATTGGACTGCCGGTCATGCGTACTCCTAAAAACTTTCAAGAGAGGGTTTGCCAGCACTGGGCTTGGCTTAAGGCTGCAAACAACGTTGTCGGCGTACTCGTAAAAGTATAACCAAGCGAGTGTTTTGGCGCTTTATCCCTGAAGGTTTAGAAGAACTAGTTGTTTTCGTCGGTTTCTGACGGCGCTTCTTCGAGTTCGCCCATTTCGCTCAGCGAAGGCAGGGTCAAGCCAGGCTCGAGCTCCAATGGAGACTCAATTGTTTCGACAGCAAGCTCGTTTTCGTCCAAGTTGTTGAGCTTTCGAGCGGTAACGATCATGCGTGACTCGAGGCTCTTGACGAAGGCGTTGTAGTCCTTCACGGTGCCCATAATCGAGCGGCCCAGCTTGTCGGCAAGTTCTGCCACTTTGCCAACTCGCTCATAAAGTTCGCGACCAAGTTTGATCATTGAACGCACCTGAGTTTCGTCAACGTTCTGGCGCCAAATGAAGTTGATGGTTTTCAAGACCGAGAAGAGACTGACGGGCGATGCTACGGCGACGTTTTTGCCGAAGGCATATTCCAACAGAGTTGCGTCTTCGGCTAGAGCTGCCGATAGCAGGCTTTCGCTTGGGATGAAACAGATTACGAAGTCTGGGCTCGCCGCCAGGCCTTTCCAGTAGGCCTTGCCGGCAAGGTCGTCGATGTGCTTTTTGACGGCTTTGACGTGTGCCTGCATAAGTTGCTTGCGGCGTTCGGCATCGGCACCGGTGGCTAGCTCACTAATTTGGGAAGCCTCTTGATAGGAGTTGTAAGGCACCTTTGAGTCGATTGCTAGCGATTTGCCGCCGGGCAACGTGATGATCATGTCGGCTCGGCCGGTATCGTTTGTGGTCTGCTCGGTGAAGTCGGCGTGTTTGACCAAACCGGCCAGTTCGACCAACTTGCGAAGCTGAGCCTCGCCCCAGACACCGCGCATGGTGTTAGAAGAGAGTGCGTTAGAGAGCATCTGAGTTTCTCGGCGCAGCGCTGCGTCGCTCTCGACTGCCTGCTTGATTGCCTCGTTTAGCGAGGTGAACTGGGTGACGCGTTCCGTCTCCATTTTGCCCATCGCTTCTTCCATCTTCGTCAAGTTTTCTTTGACTGGAGCGAGAGCCAGAAGAAGCTTGTTCTCTTTATCGTCGCGCGCGATTTTGGCATCGCGGTCGGTTTCGAGTTGAGTCACTTGCTTTTGCAAAAGGTCGACGCGCGCTTTGGCGTCGGCGAGCTCGATCTGGCCATCAGGCGATGCACCGGACTTGCCGCGTGAGCCTATTAGCCAACCAACAGCGCCGCCGAGGGCAACGCCAAGAAGAAGATAAATAACTGTGTCCATGGGGCGAAGTTATCAGCACCCAGTGACATTTTGTCGCTACAGAGGCTTGATTTTGTGGTTCGTCGCCGCGGCCAGCTCGTGAATCGTCTCGGCGTCTTTGCGGTTCGCCGCGTGGATGATGATGCGCGCGCAGGCATCGGCGTCGGCGAGGGCATCGTGGTGGTTGAACTCCTCGTGACCAATGGCATAGGCAACCGAGTTGAGCCGATAACTTTCGAGATTGTAGGTCTTGCGCGAAATCAGCACCGAACACGCGTATTCAAGAGCGGGCAACTCGCGATTGATGAGCTCGGCAGACTGGCGAAGCACCCCCATGTCGAACGATGCGTTGTGTGCAACCAGTGTGTCTTCGCCGATGAACTCGAGCATCAACTCGAGCGCTTCGGGCCAGGTGGGTGCGTCGGCGACATCGGATGGGTGAATTCCGTGCACCTGAATGTTGAAGGGATTGAATACGTCGTTGGGGTAAGGAGGCTGAATCAGCGTGACAAAACTGTCGACAATCTTGCCCTCGCGCACCCTCACCAAACCGACGGCGCACGGGCTGGCCGGCGAACCATTAGCGGTTTCGAAGTCGATTGCGGTGAAGTTGAGGGCCATAGGTCAATTAAACTCTTCAGGTGGCCCTAACTATCGGAATTGTCGGACTGCCCAACGTTGGCAAGTCAACCCTTTTTAACGCACTCACCAAGAACAACGTTCTGGCGGCGAACTACCCGTTCGCAACCATCGAACCAAACGTCGGTGTAGTCAACCTGCCAGACGCACGTTTGGGCAAGCTCGCCGAGATCTTCTCGTCGGAGCGCCTTCTGCCTGCGCCGGTGTCTTTTGTTGACATTGCGGGCATCGTTCGTGGTGCGAGTGTAGGCGAAGGTCTGGGCAACCAGTTCTTGGCGAACATTCGCGAGGCCGACGCAATCGCTCAGGTGGTGCGCGGATTTGTTGACCCAGATGTGATTCACGTTGACGGCAAGGTCGACGCCCACAGCGACATCGAGACCATCAACACCGAGCTGATTCTCGCCGACATGCAGACCCTAGAAAAGGCTCGCACCCGAATCGAAAAAGAGGTGAAGGGCAAAAAGGCCGAGCCAATCGCCCTCGAGGTTGTTGACGAAGCTCTCAAAGTTCTCAACGATGGCACGCCGCTCTCAGCCACCAACATCGACCTAACCCCGATTCGCGAACTTGGGCTTCTGACCGCCAAACCGATCTTGTATGTGTTCAACGTTGACGAATCGATCTTGACCGACCCCGCCAAGAAGAAGGCACTCGCCGATTTGGTTGCGCCGGCCGAGGCAGTGTTCTTGGACGCCAAGGTTGAGAGCGAGCTGATTGACCTCACCACCGAAGAAGCCAACGAACTACTCGAGTCACTTGGCTTGGGTGAGTCGGGGCTCGATCAGTTGGCTCGGGTTGGCTTCAAGACTCTTGGCCTGCAGACCTACCTGACCGCTGGGCCAAAAGAGGCTCGCGCCTGGACTATTCGCCAGGGAGCAAAGGCCCCGCAGGCTGCCGGCGTTATTCACACCGACTTTGAGCGTGGATTTATCAAGGCCGAAATCGTGGGCTTCGATGATCTGATTGCGGCTGGTTCAATGGCCGAGGCCAAGTCTGCCGGCAAGGTGCGAATGGAAGGCAAGGACTACGTCATGAAAGATGGCGACGTGGTCGAGTTCCGCTTCAACGTCTAGCTGCAAGCATGAACGATGCTTACTTTGCGGTCGCAATAATCATTTGCCCGAGGTTGAACTTCTCGCCGAGATAGACGCTCGCCTCTTTTGTCAGGTGGTGGCTGTCTCGATAGAGAATGACGTTTCCAACCATCGCAGGGCAGTTTGTTTCTGAACAAAGCAACTTTTCTATCCAAAACACCGATGCCCCGGCGGCGACTGCTGCGTTGGCTACCTTGGTGTTTATCTTAATCTCGGTGTCACTCGAATGCCTGAACGAGCAAGCGCTGGGCGCAGTGCCAGCAAGCAACGCCTTGGTCACGCAGGCCCCGTGATCAGCGCCGTTGGTGGGCGTCTCGGTGACAACTATCGGTTTGACTCCAAGTGCTTCAATTTTGCGCAATGTAAATGCGAACTGATCAAAAGCGAATTTTGAGAAGTGCCCAATCTGCCCGCCGATCTTATAAATTGCGCCGTGGGTTGCTAAGGCATTGATCCAGTGAGACCCCAGGATCACGTATTTGATTTGGTGGTGCCTCTTTATCCAGTCATAAACATTGTTGTTTTCAGTGATGCACTTTTTAGCAAACGGAACCCCACCATTTGCATCTTGGGGGGCGATATCAAAGATCGGGCTGCAAACACTAAGAGTTTGTTGAACAAATTGGAGTGGCTTAGTGCCAGATTTAAGACCCAGTCCAAGTTGCATGGCGAAAGAGTCTCCCCAAAGTAATACGTTCGGCTTGTCCCCGAAAGTACAAAGTGGTTCATTTTCGTGGAAGGCCGAGCACACGATGTTTAGTCCCCGGTTTGGGGAGAGACGAGCCTGCAGTTGACTCGCGGTCGGTTTGGCAGTTGCTGTGGCCGCTGCAATGGCCACGTCTGATTGTGCAGCACTGCAGAACCCGGACGTGAGGACCAACGAGAAGGTTGAGATGATTTTTGCTAGCTTGATCATGCCTCGCATATTTAGCTCCACAACTTTGAGAGTAACATCGTGAACTCGCGGATAAACTGAAAACACAACTGTGCGGTTGCCAATCACTCTTTGAATAGGTGTTTCTTGAAGTACCGCGCAGATATCGATGGGCTCAGAGCCTTTGCCGTAGGCATCGTGGTTCTTTCTCACCTTCAGCTGGCCGGTTTTGGCGGCGGTTTCAGCGGCGTTGACATCTTCTTTGTGATCTCGGGCTTTTTGATTACGACCTATTTGGTCGAGCAGGTCAGCCTCAAATCGCTTTCTCTGCGAGAGTTCTACTTTCGTCGGGCAAGGCGCATTCTGCCGATGGCACTATTGGTTTTGGCGCTCACGACGGGCGCTGCCTTCGCATTCTTGAACAGCGTGAAGGCTGAGCAGGTTGCCACCGACAGTTTTTGGTCGGCACTCTTTTTGGCCAACCTGC
>Ga0114962_10000837_pt1 | contig 26770 bp, 49 predicted proteins | sample C_130820_MF_Meta_FD_87017 | JGI IMG/M metagenome (GOLD analysis project Ga0114962, IMG submission 87017) | Freshwater microbial communities from Lake Croche, Canada to study carbon cycling - C_130820_MF_MetaG | ecosystem: Environmental > Aquatic > Freshwater > Lake | place: Lake Croche, Canada... | reverse complement strand
GGTGGTGGCGGCGGCGGTGGTGGCGGCGGCGGTGGTGGAGCATCTGCAGCACCATCTAGCGGAGCATCGCCAGCACCCGCACCTGCTCGAGCGGGGGGTGCACCAGCACCTGGTCAAATGATGGCATCTACAGGATCATCATCTAAATCTGCTGGCGGCAGCGGCAAACAGGGGCAACAATATGGAGTTCCATCTCCTGGTGCACCACATTCACAAGAAGATCATATTGCCGCATACTTCAATGTAGGTGACCCTCCTATGGGAGTTGGTGCGCCAGCAGTATGATAGAATTTATCAAAGGCATGTTAAAAGACGTTGATGGAATGCCATCATCTAAACGATGTGTCACTGTATTCTTTTCTATACTTCTTGGCGTAGGATTCATTGCTAATCTATTTTGGAAGTATCAACCTAGCGACTTTGTATTCAATGCGGTCGCTTATATTGTTATGGCAGGATTAGGAATCACTGGAGCAGAGAAGTTTGCTCCTAGACGTCCTGCAGACGATCCTCCTGCACAATAAAAAAAGGGAGCCGAAGCTCCCTTAAAACATCATCAGATGTTTGTTAACCGTCTGCTAATTTCTTAAAGTAGCTAAGATCATCATCGTCCTCATCTGCGACTGATGCAGTCTCTTCTTCCTTCTCTACCTTTGCTGGTGCAGCCTTGAACTTAGGTGCCTCTGCACGAGGAAGATCCTGTTGTGCCTCCTCAGCAACCCGCTGAGACAGGCCTAGAACAGTGTGCAACTTCTTCTTGAGAACATCATAGTCCTTGAAATTCTTAGGATCCAAGAATGCTTGTAGTGAGTGTTCGCTCTTCCAAACCTTCTCTAGATCAGCATCGTCATCTGATAGAGGACCACGCTCATCGAACTCTGATTTGTCATAGTTACGATAACCTTCTACATTACGAATCTTGATCTTGAAGTTCGCACCTTCCCATAGATCAAAAGGATTCAATGGCTTCTCATCATCAAACTGAGGATTCATTGCTTCATTCAACTTGTCAAAAATCTTCTTGCCGTACTTGAACAGGAATACTTTGCCTTCGTTCTGAGGCTTTGCTGGATCCTTCACCACATAGATGTTAGAGATATAACGCAACCCACGCTTCTGATCTCGTGCTTGCTTACGCAAGGGTGAGTTATCGTCTGATGTCTTATTCCAAAGTTCTGTGTTGTACTCGGAAACAGGATCGGGCTTGCCAATCGTTGTTAGTGAGTTCTCAATATACCATTGACCTGTAGGACCTTTGAACCCATGCTCCCACATACGAATGAATGGGACATCTTCATTTAATGCTGCGGGTAGAAAGCGAACAACAGCATATCCATTGCCTGTCTTATCCACTTCAGGATACCACATACGATCATCATTGCTTGATGATGACTCGTTGGTATTAAGTTTCTTGAGTTGCTCTGTGAGCTTGTTGAGATCGTTCTTAGATGAACGCTTGAGTGTAGCAAAATCTACCATATTAGTATTTCCTTGTATAATTGTATGTTAGTATGTTTTTTATTATCCACAGTATGCATAATGTATTCACTATTTATGCCGCCTCTGTTTGCTTATCAGCAAATATTTTGAGAGCAATCGACTTCATCTTCACTTTGTCATACTGTAAAAATGGGCGATATTTTACACACAGTAAATGCATGTCCTTCCAAATAATATCGTCCTGCAAGTGCTTATTCCAATGAGAAAAGAATCCTATGAGATCGTTTAAAATGATTAGGGTCTCGATTGATATCTTCTTTCGTAGGAAAAGCTTCAACATGAAAGGATGTTGATTGTCAGTTATAATAACATTGTCGTCTAACTTTGTCAAGCACTTCTTGAGATCTTCTTCGAATGAATACGCAATTGCTTGAGTGCGTTTCTTCCATTCTGTATAATTGTCTTCTGTAGAAGAGTTATTAACAAGATCGCCAATCCATGTCTGGTTGGTGTTAGATACAAAATTAGATATAAGAAACTCTTTTACATCTTTGCGCTTGGCAAGTTTGTGAAAGAAGTATTTGTCTTTGCGCCTTTCAAAATGGTCGCTGGTGATACGCAACTTGCCATTGTACTTAATGAAGTCATAATCCTTCGTAGTAAAATGCATCTTAAGCGCGCAATACATCACGTATGCGTCAAAGGGTGTCATGTTAGGTTAGCATTTTCCATTCGTAAGTAGAACCATTCTCTGTTGTAAACTTAACATAGTTAGGTCTGTCCTCAATGATCTCTTTAATGATCGTTGTCTGCCACCAATCTTGATGTGTCATGGTGCGAGCGAATTTTGATCCAACCCGCAAAGCAATGCCGACTCGAGGGCGAGCATTTTCTTCATATACAACCTGATTACCTTCAGGTTTGCTTTCATCAAGCCACATACCCAAGCTCATGCCGCCAGAATCACCTATACCGTCTCTAAGTCTTTTGAGTGAATACATATTTTACATCACTTAGGATTTTTTTTCAACCAGTTTAAAACTGTTTCTGGATTAGAAGCTTCATATGGATCACTGTCAACATTGTGATCCTTGCCTGCTTCTTCAAACATCTGTTCAATACGACCATTACGAACAACCATAGCATACCGCCATGAACGAACACCAAATCCAAGATTGTCTTTCTTGACGAGCATGCCCATCTTCTTAGTGAAGATGCCGCTTCCGTCTGGAATCATTGTGACGTTTGCAATGTTTTGAGTTTTTGCCCAGGAGTTCATCACAAAAGCATCATTGACGCTCAAGCAATACACTGCTTTGATTCCATATTCCTTAAAGTCTACGAAATATTCATCATACTTAGGAAGTTGTAATGTAGAACAAGTGGGAGTAAATGCACCAGGAAGTGCAAACAGCACTGTACGCTTACGCTTGAATAAATCGCCAGACTTTACATCTTGCCAACGATATGGATTATCGCCAGCGATAGACTCATCACGAACCCGTGTCTTAAAGATCACAGTACCAGGAACTTTTTTATCAATATAATCACTCATTATTTTCCCCTTCTAATTTGTCTTCGTCATTCCAATTATAATTCTGTTTTTCGGCATGGATCTTACAAAGAGTACGAACCCAGCCGTTGCCAACTAGTTTACCAGGACTGCCGCAAAGTTCACAAGTCACAGCACTCATGGCTGTGGCCATAGATTCCAGACCATCGATGAAGCGATCCCCGCCATCATAATAGAAACGAAGTGTGCCATACTTTTCTTTGACTTGAGCAGCAACAACTTGCGGTGTTTCTTTTTCTGCATTGTGATCAAGATGCCACTGAATTTGTGAACACAACTTATCAATAATATTAAACCACCCATTATCACAATCAAATCCCCAGCACATGGCAGTTTCAGTTATGGGTGCGTTACGATTAACAAAAATCTTGGGATACTTCTTACAAAGCAATTCGTCTAGTTCTTCTTTCATAATAACCTCAAACCGGTAGGCGCGATACCTTTGGAAGAAAGTTTAAACTTTCAGCCTCTGCTTGTACTTTGGCTTTCATATTAGCATTAAGTCGAATCATTGATGCTGCCACTTCTACTTCAATATTATTTTTTTCACAATAATAAATTACGGCGTCAATATACACCATGTTGTGTGCGCGAGCAATCGTTTCAATTTCTAGTGCAAACTCACTAGGTGTTTTTATTTTAAGTTCATTCATCAAAACATTCCCATTCGTATGTTGATCCACTCTTGGTTACAAAGCGCACATAGTCTTTGCGGTTATCTAGAACCTTTGTAATGAGTGTGGTCTCCCAAACAGAAGCATCTTCGATTGTTCCCACTTGCATAAGAACACCTGTACGAGGCTTTGCATTGCTCTCTTGGATCTTTTCATTAGATTCATTAAGACCTATAGCGACTGACGAGGTGCCTGATGCACCTTTGCCGTCACTTAGTCGATAGAGAGAATATTTCATATGTCACCTTTTATCGATATGTATTAAATTCATTTGCCCAATCTTTCGATAAAGGAGCGTCTTCTTTTGAATCTAGAGTATCCTCGGGCTCAAAGGATTTAAAGTCATTGACGACTTCGAGTCGGTCATTAATATCATCAAACGCATATCCCGCGGCCTTCATAAAGTGCATGACTTCTTCAAGAAATTGGTCGACCGTTTTATCGCCATCGAAAGCGATCTTAATGATTCGACTTCCTGTTTCACTATCGTTTTCATAATACCCAAATTCAAACTTTTGCTTAAAGTCCATATATCGCCTCAATGAATTACTACACATGTATTATATACGGTAATAACAATATTGTCAACATAAAAAACGGCGGTTGTTACACCGCCGCCCTGACCGTTCTGTTACCAAGTGGTCTAACTCTGGAATACTACACCGCTAAGCGGCTAGTGCCATTTCGTAATTGCTATCGTTTGCATTTACTAGTTTTGCGCTGATTAGGTCAGTCGCCTCGCCGGTAGCCCTTTGACTATTACTCATCCTGTCGAAACCGATCATCCCCCTTGTGAAAGGAGTATGGTGGAGATGGAGGGAATTGAACCCTCGTCCAAGACGCCTTTACTTAAGAGTTTACTACCATTTTTGTGTCTTAAAACAATCAAACACAATTTTTCCTAAAAGAACAATTGTTGCTCCTAGTGATATGTCTGTAAATATGGCGATTGTTGCTAAATATGGCATTTGATTAATCCTTATTGTATCAATTATTACAATTTTATTACATAACCAATGCCGATATTTATATAGCGCCGTTATTTTCTTATACTTTTAATAATCCAATACAAATAGTTGATTACCACTAGCGCACCCCATGCAAGTTGCCATGGGGGCAATCCTAAAATAGTCATGCGGAATGCTCAATCATATGCAATTTCCCGCAGTGTGGACAGTATAGTTTTTTTGGTTTCCAATCGTCTGTGTTGGCTACTGACCACCACAGTTTGCATTCCGTACAACTAAAATGCCACAGTGTTTCTTTCGAAACATTCACACCAATTCTTTCTTCTTCGAAGTGCTCTTCTTAGCCTTCTTAACAGGAGCTACAACTTCAGGCTCTACGTATACATCTTCTTCCTTCACAAACTTGAAGAACAAAGATGGTGCAAAAATCATAAGACCCATGCCAACTACGAACCCAATAAAAAGACCAGCAACAAGTGTTCCAATATCCATATTAACTCCTTAACAATTAAAACGCAAGGTATTTATATCAACGAGGACCGAAGTAACTACCCAACTTATCTCCGGATACAACAAAGGTGCCTGCAGGTCCGTTTAATCCCATAATCGCATCATTTGTATATGTGATTGAAGGCCCCCGTGCTCCTTCTGAACTCAACTTATTGCTATGCCACTTAACATTATTTTTAAGCCAATGATCAAGAAGCTTGTTATACGCAGTATGCATTTCAAAGTGATATTGCAGCTTATCTGCATTACTTTGTGTAGGCTCTTTTGCATATTGCTTAATAAGACCTTGAATAATCTCTGAATTTCTTTTCCCATTGGATTCTAATTCAGAAAAGAAAAGTTGTTTAATAAGGCCTGCAGTTTCCATATGCGTCTCCATAAAAAAGAATGAGCAGTTTGGCGTCTTGCTCAGGACGAGGGGATTAAGCGGCTTCTGCCATCTCAACAGCGAGGTTGAGCGCCTGGACCTTTTTGGTCTGGTTGACGCCATACCATGCGCTGTACAGACGAGTGTCTGCTGAGCGACCCAACTCATGATCCGTGAGGTAGGTTACAGCATTATACGCCGACCACCACGAACCCTGAGCATATTGGGCGCCAGGCTGCTGATCAAGAGCAACCATGGCCAACTGAGCAGCACGACTGTTTGGCGTGCCTTTACGCTCCCCCTCATTCTTCTTGTCCGAGGTCTTTGGAAACACTCGGTTGAAGTATTCAACGACCGTCTCGTTGTTATAGCGCTTCTTACCTAAGAACGCAGCCATTTCTTTGTACTTCGCCAACTTGTCGCTGGCAATACCCAGTGTCTGCTTTACAGCGTCACCATCAAAAGCTCGGCGGTGATTGACACGAACCATCTTGTCGTTCTTGCTGCTGAGCGAAAGCGTCAGCGTGTTATTACAGACAACACGAATGGGTGTAAAGCGAATATCAATGCTCTTACCAAACTGGTGAGGATTGCTGAATAGCAAGTACCCATCAACCTTGTCGCCGCCAAACAACTCGAAGGAGTCCTTGATCTTGGCAAGTGCCCAGACGTGTTTACCTTCCATCAGCGAGCCGGCGGTATGCATTTCCATGTCACCAGCTGCCGTGAAGTCATTAAAGAACTTAAACGCATCTTCATTCTGACAAGGCTGCCAGGAGTCAGTGACAATGGTGAGCACCTTGTCGTCTGATGTTCGAATGAGAGCCTCAGCACCCGACTTGATACGCTTCTTGCCAACTTCGGCGTAAAGCGGAACCTTCTTCACTTTCCAATCAAGACCCGCCTCAACAAGCATTTGAGCAGGAGTCAGATCTGGAAGGACCTTCTTGCCCAAGCCATGCCAAGGGGTATCGCCAACGTATGCCATCTGAGCAACGCCATTTACAAATTCTAATTCATGAGCCATAATATAAACCTCTTACTTTCCAAAACAAAATTCATTCAACATACACTATTATAATGATTTCTAATTAAATGTCAACCATTTTTTTCTTCCTTATTATAAGGTAAAACTTCTCCATGCCAAGTCACATGTCCATGATTCCTTTGCATGGATCCAAACCCGGGTGTGGTCGAATGGAAAGTTGGAGTTCTGTGAATTCTAACAGTTGTTCCTCGAGGAAACAAAACTTCATCTTCAGTACTCTGTCTATGCATATTTTGATATGGATCGTCTGAATGAAATTCAGAATGTTGATCAATATAATGTCCAGGCGAACCTTGAGGGACTTTTAGTCTTAAAAGATGATGGATTCCTTCATAATATGGCCTGTCTTTAGATCTATCATCTGGATACCGAGCATCTGGAATACCCTTTTTATTTTGAACGTTCTTTGGCAAATATTTGTAATAATCGTCGCCAGGTTCAGTCATCTCTCCAAAATTAGCAGCAGCATTTATATTAGGTGAGCTTGACATATGATTTGGGTGTTGGATATCAACATATTCAACAGGATGTCCTGCTTTTTTGTCTGCATCTAAAAAAAGCTGGTGGGGGCTGTGAAACCCACGATATACATGTCCTTCATGCTGTGTAGGATTTGCACGTAAATAATTGTCAATATGTTGTTTTTCTTCGTCATTAAGTGACGAAGGTTGTATTGTATAATTCCTGACAGCTTCTTTCTGTTCTGGTGTAACCGTTTCGTTCTTTGGTTTTCCACCACGTTTAAACGCATTATGGTTTTTGGTATCAGCGGCCATTCTTTGAAAGCCTGTGGGCAACTTACCAACAGGCAACGTTTCAGATTTTGACCAAGGTATAGGAGATAATGAAGTATCTACTTTTAACCCAACTTCAAATAAAATTTTTTCTAAACTTTTCATAACACACACCCCAAGTTAAAAAATATATTTATATTAATAATCAAAATCTTCCTCTTCTTCTTCATAGAATTCTTCTGCGGTATCAATGTACACATGTCCAAAGTGCATTCTTCCCTGAAAAGATTCTGTGCTAAAGTCATGAGGAAACTCAATCACATTTCCACAAGACACATCGCCACGATTCTCCTGCCAGAATGGAAGGGAGATATCTTCTACTCGAATACACCCAATAAGACCTGCGTCTACAGGATATTGGCGTCCTTCTTTATCTCTATAAAGCCCATCACCATGGCGAGTGCTATATGAGGCAAACTTGATTCCGTCTAGTAACTGAAACTCACCTTCTAAACAATCATTTTCTACAATAGTGATTTTACAAAACTCGTCCCATCGATCCTTCATAACGTAGCAAAGATCGCCTACATAATATGTGCCTGCTTTCATCATGATATTAATCCCAGAAATTTCCATTTGCCCAATAGAACTCATTCTCGCTGGTAGAGTCCATCCAAGTGCCGGGTGTAGTAATATACTGTGCTAAACTTCTGTTCGCAGTCATCATTGCCCGGGTTCTGTCATGGGTGTAGATATTCTCTACAATATTACCTACACGAAAAGTGTAGTGTGTTGCTTCATCACCCATCTTATTCCCCAGTGTAATCAGAATAATCATCACCGCATTGGTCAATCGACCTCTGCTCACGGTGTTTCCAACCAGTCTCGTTATCGTACAAGCGCTCAGCCTCACGAGCCTCACGAGCATCCAGAATCATCTGATATTCTGCTTCGCTAACTTTGATAGTCTTCATCTGCTTTTCCATGTTATTCATCATTTATTAATAATAACAAAATAGCGATTTAATTGCAACAACTAAATTCAACCTAGAATCAATGAGTTAGAAAACTGCTTATTAATCCGTAAGTTAGCATCAAAGCACTGATACCGTTTATAGTCAGCAGCGCTCGGTCTCTGAGGCGTATAGCGGCGACAGCCCATAGCAAACATCCAGTCAGAGACAGCGTTATATCCGCTATGTGACTCAGCGCTAAGGATCTGCTGAGGGTCGCTGAGAGCAGCGCTACAGTGCCTGCCCACCGAAGAATCGTATCTGTTCTACTAAGCAAAACAGTCTCTAGCGCTCAGCTTTTCTCGGCGGTACTTGGTCCTATCTGCTTCCACTTTAGGGCGGCAGACAGGGTTAGACAGCGCCTTAGCGACCGGATTCTTACGGCGGTAGTTCTTATGCATCTTAGCAGTCCGGATCAAAGTCATGCCACTCCTGGGCTTCTGAAGGCTGCCCGTCATCTTCAGAGTCACCTTCGTACTCCTCAATGATGGCATAGACCTGATCGGTGCCAAACAACTGGCCATACTGGCGCACTACGTCTATAGGTGACACGCCGGCCTCTACTGCGTCTCGAATCTCGAGATCCAACTTGCTCATGTAACTCATTACGCTGCTTCCTTAACTAGTTCGTCAGAATAGAACCCAAACTCAATCGACAAGTAGTCCGGATCAGAGAAGCAAACCTCCTCGACTTCTTCTACTGCCGCATTGCAAAGATCCGCAATCTGCGACATAGAATAGCCCTGGATACCCATGGCAACTATTTGCTTATTATTCATGATATTAGTCCCATAAAAATCATACCAATAATCACACCAATCAGAATCGCCCCAAGATTATCCTCGAAGGCATCTGTCATTCTTTCCAACATCTTTATTTCCATGTTATTCATCATTTATTAATAATAACAAAATAGTGATTTAATTGCAAGAACTAAATTCAACCTAGAATCAAGCAGTTATCGGTCTGAAGGAAAACTTCTTATCTTTTAAAATAAGAAAGCCCACTGGAGCATCATAAAGTTCTTCTGTGAACTGGTACATGTCCTGTGGAACAACATATACTGGCAGTTCGTAGCGTGCGGCATCCTTAAAGGAATCAGCAATCACAACATACTCAATGTCCGGCAACTTCTCACGGGCCTTTTTAGCATGTGCTTCCGCTAGCAACACAAGGCGGTTGCTGATGTTCTTACCGTTTCGGTAGATACCAGTTTCGCCGCCAGGTTGCCAGTCACGCCCATGTTTATAGGAAAAAGCGAACCGACCGACTTTCATATTGTCAACTTCCTTGACGTCTTTTCGCATAGTGTATTGATAAACACCCATTATATTAACTCCAAGTTTCTCAAGTTTTTAAAAGCTTCATTACAACTTTTGCCTAGGCCTTCAAGGGCATTATCATTAATCGTACCATCAAGAATGCTCAAATCTTTGATATTAACAGCAGACCATTTAGCGTCTCCCCCATTGCCTGTTTCAGACATAAGATATCGGGAGTTTTCTAAATTAAAATAAATTTCACCCGTCTTAGACATATGGTATGGATGTCTCATTCGAGTTCCTTCAGTTTTTGGGTAATAAGAGCAATTCTATTTTCATTACGCTCATTGCTGAGCTCATCTAGTTCACCCCGCACTTCACAGAGGAGAATTAGCTCTTCTGTTAGCGCTTGTTTAAGCTGGTACATTCTCATGTGCTTATACTCGCTCTACGTACAATGGGCTAAGGGAAGTGAAGCCTATTTGATCAACCATGAAGTATTGACCTTTCAGTTCCACAATGTCACCCACCGAGATGCTATGCATCTGGCGAATTAGAGTTAGGCCTTTTTCTGGCCAGATGTTGCCGATCTCAAACACCTGCTCGAGGTTCTCGGCATCGATCTCGGCTACCACAGCATAGTGCTCTAAGAAGCGGGTTTCGAATTTTTCGCTACCGCGAAAACTGACAGCCATGTGAGCCTCATAAGCTGGATACTTCTTAGCAGCCCCTGCATGACCTAAGCGGTTAACGTCATCATGGATCTCGTTTGAGATCTGAATCTGGTGTACTTTGTACTTCTTCATTTGCTTTGCCTTGTTATTCATCATGTATTAATAATAACAAAAGAGGCTATTAAATGCAAGAACTTTAATCATTTTAAAATCAAGCAGTTAGCATCGGCCATAAAAAAGCCCCCGGTTAAGGAGGCTTTTAATCTACTAAAAAGCGTAGATTTCTTACTTATGCTCGAGTGGTACGCTAGTTACAGAACGCAACCAGATAATCGCTGCGCCAATAACTGTACCAGCAACACCCATTTGATCTGGTGTAAGACCTGAACTACCCAATGCATTTTGCGCCCATGAAAGAACAGCAAGACCCAATCCAAACCAGACTGTCTTTGACTTAAATGCACCTAATACTTTATCCATAATAATCTCCTATTTACTTTGTTATTTAGCAACAACTGCTAACTGATTGACAACGGTGCCAACAAGTGTTGTTACTGTCTTTTGTGAAATATCAGCTTCTGCCGCCTTAAATGCAGGACCAGCAGCAGCGATACCCGCGGCAATGGCAGCAGATGTGTTTCCGCCACTAGTTGCCAAGGTTTCTAGAATAGCGATGCCGATTGTCTTAACAGCAAGCATTAAGTCATGTGCGGCAACTGATTCTAGTTCTTTGATTGCAGCCTTGAAATCATCTTCAATCATCTTACCAACAGGGCTTGACTCAAAGGCAGCCAATAGTTTGTGCTCGAGGGTAATTGCTTCTGCAACGATATCTGAAAGAATTGACATATTTTATCTCCGGGGTGGGAGCAGGATTCTGCTCATACCACTATTTATAGTATTTACCAGGCAGCAGAAAAGGTTGGATTGAAAATGTAAGAAAAATTAATCTGTTTGCAGTTTTCTAATACCCATTCTGTAGTAACCGGCGCAGTAATGTCAAAGTGTGAAAAATCACATCCTGGTGTTATTTTTAACCTACTACCATCAGAAAACGTAACACCATTTACAATCTCATGTATATTTATCGATGCACAAGAAGTAAGCAACAATGAAAAGAGTATAATACAACGTTTCATTCTTTGAACGCAGACTTTGTTTTGTTTTTCTTTCTAAAGAACCTAGTGAAGATATTGTCATTGTAGTAAGTATCATCATTTAAAACGTCTCTTACGATCTGTTCTTTTAACTCATGATAGTTGACATCACCACGACCTTCGTGCAATGATAGTATCTCTCTTTTGAAGTTCTCTTTACCATGTAGTTCAATGTCTGCAATAAGCGTCTTTGAACTACCGTAATACTTTTGCCAGTCAGATTGCTTGCGTACAATCTTCCTGTTTTTCTTACCCCTTTGTTTGACTCTATTTGTAGAGTAAAAATACTTGCGCCCGATGTACCGCTTGCCGGTGATGATATTTGTTATCTCATAGACGAACCCAAACCAACTACCAACATCATTTTCTGTAAACGGATGACCCCTCCATGTCCATGGAGATAAGTCAGACATTATTCGTCGTCTACTGGACGCTCGTCGTCTTCTGAATACTCGTCGCTCCAATCGTCAGAGTCTTCAACATCTGAAGCTTCAGTACCACACAAAGGACAATACAGCGGTATGCTATTTAACGCCGTAACCACTTTATATTCTGCTTCACAAACATCACAGGTATTCCAATCGGACATAATAATCTCCTATTAAATATATTTACCACGCAGTATATATAATGTCTGCACCCGACTGGTCAATTTGTTTATATCCTAATTGCAATAATAAATCCTTACACAAGATTCCATTTTCAGCTGTAATAACAGGTTGATACTTTTTGATGGTTTCAACCGCACCATGCAACACATTTAATTCGTATAGTTCTACGTCTAATTGCAATAAATCACACCCGGCCAAATTTAATGAATCAATAGTGATCATAGGTATAACAGGGTTTGTAACAAAAGCAGATCCGTCAATCTGATAGCATCCCACGTTTGTCATACTTGCTCTGTTGAGTGTAATTAATTTGTTTGTAGAACCTAATGCACACTGCATTTTAATCACGTTGTCAAACTGTGTGTTATTGACAAGGCAATGAAAGTTTAAAGGATCGGGTTCAAAGGCATACACTGTTTTAAATAGTTTTGCGTAAAGCCTTGCGTACATTCCGCAATTGGCACCTGCGGTGACTACTACATCGTGCTTTCTAAGATATTTTAGAAACTTTTCTTTATGAGAATGAATCCAGTCGTGCTTTGGGCCGTCCCATGCTCCCGTATCTGTAGCGACCCATGTCCAGTTTGTTTCTCCATCAATATCTTCATTACGAATTGTTAGAAGATTTTGATAACTCATGTTTGTTGTGTTTCCTTAGAAATATCGGCAATTCTTTTTCGTCTTTATACGGAGACAAATCAAGATCAGGAGGAGAGTGTGTTAGGTCTTCATGACTCAACTTTTTTGTATACTTATCTATGTGTTTGCTATAGGCATCCCAATCTACACCATCTTCTATTACAGACGCATGTTCTATTGAAAGCGCAATGTGATGAGCTTGTTGGTATTTGAGATTAAAAAGATCCATAAGAGATTTTTCTACATGCTCATGAAGTACGATATACTTTGCAATGTCGATGCCATTCATTTTAAGTATTACGTGTCTATCAATGTATACGTGCTTGCCGTCTTTTGAATATCCTGCAACATAGGGAATATCATATTTTTTAATAACACTTACCGACCCTGCCATTCGTTTAATGAACTTAGGATCGGTAAGCATTGTATGCACTTTAAAACTATGTACTTTCGGCAGTTTCATTCATTAATCCAGATAGTTGTTGCAATGTCTTTATAGATTCGTCTCTCAAACATATCTGAATATATTTATCAATGTCTGCAGACCAACAACTTCCTGTCCACCACTCGAACCCGCTAAATGATGCTTTGTATGTAGCACCCCCTCCGTATCCAGATCCGATATAAAGATGTTTCAAATTCTTCTTTTTAGCTAAAGCAACTTCGTATGAAACTAGACGAGTTCCAATCGATGCCTTGGGGTCTGAATAATCCAGAGCAGTAAATTGTGTCTCTAGTCCTGTATCGTAATTGAGCATCTTTGAAAATGCAACTAGGTTCCCTGATGCATTACGTACTAATATCCAACTCGTCCTTTCTAAATCATTGTCTATTTTGTATAACGTTTTAAGTTGCATCTTATTAATAAACTTAGCATATACTAATTTGACTTCGTCCGCTGTATCTAGTTTATCCTGATAAGACACCGTGTATTGTTTAGACATCTTAGGCGTTTTTCTGTAAGCATCAACATTGATTCGAACAGATCTAGAAGTGTACCACTTACTGTCTGCAATGAGCCAACCTGACTCTAGTGCTTCTTGTTCTGTTGAATTTTCTAGATCTAATGTAAGCTTACAAACCTGTAAATCATTTTCAGCGACACTGCCGAAAATATGATTTATTTTGGTTTTCATCGTCCTTTTAACTCCTTTTTATTTCCTCCTCATAGCAAAGTTATTAAAAAAATGATAGGGCTATCACATGCCCGAAATCATACGAATAGTTTTTCCATCAAATATGCATGGTCAGTATCGCTATAGAATTGCTCTATATAATCAATCTTGATGAAGTCATGTTTCTTATAAAGTTTTACAGCAGATTTATTTTGTGAGCTTACATGTAGATAACAAGACAATACATTCTTATCAAGAAGCATGTCAAATGTTTTAACTAGCAATTTCTCACCCAAGCCTTTGCCACGATGGGCTAAAGCAATAGCAATGCTTTCAATGTAAGCTGATTGATCAGACGGGGTGAGTTCTATCCAGACATATCCTACACACATAGAATCTACTTCAAAGCAATAAACCTTTTCATCTTTTACTGCTTTGATGAGTTCTTTCTTGGAATATACTATGTGTGCAGGAAAACTTTCCTGTTCCATACGATAAATTGAATCCAAATCATATAAGTCCGCAGTACGGATAATATCCATGGCTATAATTCCTTATGGTTGCGACGAAATATACACAGGTCGCATATTGAAATTATCAGCTATGAAACTGATTTGTCATCCTTATTATTTATATAGAAGACTTCTTATTCTTTAATGTTTTAAAAATTAAAGTTCGCACGATCCTGCAGAACATGCAAGTTCTTTTGCGCTTGTTGTGGTATCAGTTTCTTCTTTGAATTCAGTCCAGTCAATCTTTGTTGCTTGGGCCGCGACAAATGTATTGTACTGTGCCTCATCAATCTCTTCATACGGCGCCTGACGATAGGATCCTGTATCACGAGGTAGGAATGATACGCCAGATAGTGTTGCCATGTTTTTATAGACCCATGCGCCAACTTCCATCCATTCATCATCACCTACGAACACAGTGATTGATGGCTTATGCTCGCACCAATGATCTTGATAGATTTTCCACAACTCAAGTTGCTTGATAGCAGACACATCTTTTGTTAGCATAGCGCCATCAGGTGCTTTCATTGGGAAACTGAATACCCAATTGCTCTTGGCATAGAAGTCCTCTTCTGCTGTGTAGCCTTTTGAGATCATAAAATTCGCAAGAGGATCTTTCTTATCTGCACGGACACGGCGAATATAATATTGTGAATAACGAGGATGAATGCCTGAAGCAGAATTTACTAACTGTGATACGGTACCAGAAGGCTTTACACAAGTGACAGCAGCAGATTCTTCTACTCCAAGGATCTTGGCAAATTCTTTATTCACTCTAACACAATTCTCACGAATGGTTGCAAGAATATCTGGCAATTCTTCTGATGGTGTGTTAAGTAATTTGTGATCACAAATACCTGTGAGGGATACGCCAAGCAAACGTTCTTCTTCGGTGTTGTTCTTCCACTTCTTATTAATATAACGAAAGTCAGATAGTGTGGATTGCAATGTACCTAGAATTGTTGCAAGTCGTGCTTTGCGAACTAAATCGCCCGGTGTGTCTGTTGCACGAACTACAACCTCTGATAAATTGCAAAACTGATAAGGACGCAAAATAATTTCTGAGCATGGATTCGTACCATAGTCAAGACTATCATCACGGCGACCATACTTAGCCGCCGCTGCTTGTGACGCTGCACGAGAAAAGATTCCTCTCTCACCCGACTTTGACATATACAAAGCAGTCCATTCTTTCATGAATGTATCCATATCTGGCTTCTGCTCATACACAGCCCTGTTGTTTGCTAGTGCACGTTGCCCATCAGCCAACCACCAACTGCCAGATTTAGCATTGCGAATATGATCATCGTTAAGATCGGAAAGGGAAATAAGAGCAGAACGACGAACCCCGCCACAAACAACGATGTCAGCGATTTTACAAACGATGTCATGACACTCCAGTGTGGTCAACTTGCGACCATGTGCTTTTTGAAAAATGTTTAATGTAAATTTAAGCAAGTCAACCAAAGGCTCAGGACCTGATGAACGACCACCGAATGTTTTTAAGCGTTCACCTGCAACACGTATTTTAGATACGTCCCACTGAGCAATCTTACCTGAATATAAGAGTGAAACAAATTCACGATATCCGCTTGCCCAACCAATCTTACTATCCTTAAAGATAATGGTCGTATCCGTATCATGAAGTTCATCAGGCACTTCTGGCAACTTATTGGTATAGCGTGACTCTACTGAGAATCCAACGCCAGTGCCACACATAAGAACGTACATGATCTCATCAAAAGACTTGGGGCTGTCAACAGTAATATATGAGCAGTTGTATCCTGCTACATTATCTTTGTCGAGCGCTTCACCTGCTGTCATGAGGCAGCGCATCGACGGCATAACCTCAAGATTTAAAATTGCTGTGCGAAGCTCTTCCCAAGGCACCTTTTTATTATTATTTGTACGAGTTTGAAAATATTTTATGTATCGATTAACTGTTTCGTTCCATGTTTCTCTACGGCCTGCTTCGTCAATGAACCTAGCGTACCGACTAATTGCAATATACTGTTGGTATACTGAAGGAAGATCTGTTGCCATTTTATACTAATCCTTATTATCTATTATAGTTGTAATTTTGCTCGTTTACCATAACTGTTAATCGTGTCCAGTTTTCAACATGTAAAGCAGCCGCTGCCAATCCACCGCTTCTGAAGTATGCAAGTAAACCATCAGCGCCAATTGGGGGATCTATGTCATCGCTAAACGTACCTTGAGTCGAACCTATTTCTAGATCGCCCTGATAAAAAATAGCGGTATAGGGTATTGCCATTATTTTTCTTCTACTTTTGTTAGAGAGATTGTTCCGTCATCATTTTCAGTCCACTCGAGAGGCGTTTTTGTATTCCATCCCAATTCTTCGATCATCTCAATAGGAAGTTGTATATATGCTTCTCCATCATCACTTTCTTTGACTTCAAAAGTGCCTTGATTAAACCATGTAGGATCAATCTTTTCTAAAGCACGACCAAGATCGCTTGGAAATACAACAGCAGTGTCATCGACAACTGCGTGATTTAGTGTAAGAGATTTTACTTCCTCATAGAATGCTTTTAACTTGTCCAATTCATTCATAATTTAGCGCCTTTGCAATGCCTGGGAAGTGTTCTATAATTATGTTCCACGCTTTTCATTCCAGTAAATAATTTCCCATTTGCCGTCATAATGCTCGACTAATGCTGTACAACTTTCTACCCAATCTCCATCATTCATATATGTGATGCCATTAATATCTTTAATGTCAGCATGGTGAATGTGGCCACAGATAATTCCGTCTGCTTTTTTCTTTGTGCAATACTCAGCAATCAAGTTTTCAAAGTCGGACATAAAAGCAACAGCTTCCTTTGTCTTACCTTTTAAATACGCACTCAAACTCCAATACTTGAGACCGAATTTCTTTCTAAACCAATTCACCACATGATTCAGATCTAATAAACGATCATAAATTAAGTCACCCAAATGATAAAGGAACCTCAATTTATTACGGATTGCGGTATCAAACAAGTCGCCGTGTATAACCAAATAAGTTTTGCCATCAACAGCATTGTACCTATAATGATTCTTTAATTCAATTTCACCAAAAGATATACCAAAGGGTAAAACCTTTCTTAGTGCTTCATCATGGTTACCCACAATGTATACAACATTAGTGCCTCGTTTGGCTGCTGTTAGAATACGGCGAATGACGTTACTATGACTCTGCGGCCAATAGAACTTACGTTCTAATCTCCAGCCATCAATGATGTCTCCGACTAGGAACAAATTCTCTGACTTATTGTGTTTGAGAAAGTCACAAAGAATATCTGCTTTACATCCTCTTGTTCCTAAATGTATGTCAGAAATAAAAATTGATTTATAAGTTTTGTCCATTTACTCAGCAGAATCTTTCATCAGTGTGCGCTTTGTATTTTTAAATGCTTTGTATACTTTGTGTGCTTCGATCATTAGCCGCTTCATTTCCCCAGCCTCATGAGCATCTTTGTGATTAGTTAATGTCCACATACGCTTCATATGGCGAGGAAACACCGAATTAAAATCTGATCTATTTGCCATTTGTATTCACCTTTATCTTATTCAATTTAATAATTCTCGTGGGGTATCGAATGTTCGAATTCTTGACCTAGTTTCATAAATCATTTTACAAAAATGTTCATAATCATCTTCTGAAAGAACTGTACGATATATAGACATCGCAGTGTTTAGCATGGCACCTGACACTGCTAGTGCTTCTTCATACTTTGAAACCATCTTAGTAGAAAATTCAATACAAGCAGTTTGTAAAGAAATCAATTCATCATCAGTAATATTCATTACACCTTTTCCATTTGTTAAGTTCAACCTTTGCTTCGAGACCTTTAAAAGTTCTCTTGTCAATTACTATTTTTATATGCTCGGCATCTGCGCCGTTTAAAATCATCTCATTCACATCTTTGCCATTGAATGAGTCATCCCATATAACGATATTATAGTGCATATCGATATGTTTGTCAATCCGCTTTACAATTTCTTTGTTTCTTGGCTCGTTATCAAAGATGAAGACTGGATCTTTAAAAGAAGAATCTAATCTGATATCAGCGCCAGCCATAGCAATGCTGTTGGGTATAAACATCGAGTCTATAGGTCCCTCAAACACGTAACAGCGTGTATCTTTATTTACCGTGTCCAGCCCAAAGATCTTAGGATAATCTTCAATCATTATCGTAATATATCGTAACTTTGAGTTAGGATCAAATGACCGACCCTGATACCCAAACAACGTCTTATCTTCTTTTAGAAAGGGTATGATAAGCCGAGGCTCATCACGAGTTGCAATAAGCTTGTCTGGTATGATACTATTCGTCCAAGCAGCAAACTTTGGTGCATAGAATAACTTTGCATGCCATGGGTTATCAATTTTTCTATTAATAATATATTGCTTGGCAGGATGATCCCAAGTCAATTGAGATATCTTTTTGAGTTGTCTTAGTGGGGATCCTGCAGCAAGGAACCGCGGAGGTGACGCATTAGTGATATCTGGTTTAACATTTTGTTGCACAGTAACATTGATGCTGTTAGAGTGCATAGGCTTGTTAAGATAATGTTCTCGAGTATACTCATCATAGAGATACGTATCGAGTTGTTTTAAAAACTTGCCAAAGGGTGCAGCAAACCCACAGTTATGACACTTGTAGGCCATTTCATTTTTATGCTGAAAGAGATATCCGCGGGCTTTTAATTTATTTTTTTGAGAGTCACCACAGATAGGACATCTGCAGTTTGCCAGATAAGGCATACTCTTTTTGATTTTAAATTGTTGAAGCTTCCCTGATAACAGGTTAGCATACTTCACATCAATCCATGGATTAGACATTATATACTCATTATAAATCCGACATACTGATTATAACAAGTTTTTAGAAATTGTCAACCGATATTATGGAATAATGAAACTTGGAATGATTCCTACTTTATAAAGAATAAAAATAGCAACGATTGCGCTAGCGTATAACCCGTATTTTAGTAAAACAACTTCACTACGAGTTTTTTGTGAAACGCTGTGATAATCTTTAAGTTCTTTTCTAAGTTCTTTCATTTCGCTTAAAATAGATTTTTGAAAGTCGTCCATATCTTGTTTTAGCTCTTTTTCTGATTCTACTATTTTTGCTTGTATGGCAAGATGTTGGGCTTCAGATGCTATGCGGCGATTTTCAATTAGTGTAAATATTTCTTGATCTATTTCACTATGCAAATTAATTTTGGTCTCATGAACAGCGAGCAATTCTTTTATTGAAGAAGATATATCAGTCAACTTCTCCATAGTAGAATCCAAACGATCAAAGAACCCAGACATCATATTGACATCTCGTTCTAGTATCGCAACCCGGGTTTCTACTTGTTCTGACATACATTATCCTATTTGCAGTATTTATTAACCCAGTCTATCAATGCACTGTGTTCTATATTTAATGTATTATATGCTTGCATGTCATCAATCCACTGATCTAGCATTTGCTTCTCAGTCATTGGTGCAGATAATGTAGGCAGATCGGAATGCTTCGTCGCAACTTCTTGCGGCGGCACACATTCTTTATTTATTAGTATTGGCTTTTCTGACGTTGTTGAGCACGCCGATAGTGTCATCAGTAATGCTACAATCAGTATTGACGTATTTAATTTCATGTTGTACAACTTCTTTTGCTTTAGTTACAATAACTATTTGCTTTTCTTTCTTCTCTTCTACTTGAGCAACAACTTTGTTAGTGTTCTCAACTTGTTTTTTCATGTTGTTAAATTCAATTGTCTTAGCGTCAAGCTGTGCCTGCAGTTTTGCTTCATGATCGCCATGACACTTGCCAGTGACGACTGCAATAAGAAGCACAGAGGCCAACGCTCCCTTGATGAAGAAATTATGAAACATTAATCCCACCCATGACTTTTCTTAGTTTGGATGCAATGCCGTTTGTGTATTCTTTTTCTGCTGCAACATTCTTTTGCTGATATGTCTTTTGTTTCTTTTTAGAAACAGGAGGTGATGCTACGGTGCCATCAGGATTTTTAATACTTGCTAATCCACCAGAGACATTTGTTGGAGCAGCCCCAGCACCTGCAGGTGCACCGTCTTCAGTAGCAAAAGTCTTTTGTGTAATTTTTCTTGATGCTTTCCATAGACCCGCAGCACGTTGTAGTGCTTTGTGCGGAGGTGTTTTTTCTTTGATACCCCTTTCTACGTATGACTTTAAAGTAGTTTTGCTAAGTTCAGTCATTAGTGTTTTAAATGTTTTCATCGTTGCACCCGTATTTCTTGACCAGGAAGACCTGTATCAGTTTTGTCTATAGTTTGTTTTTGTTTCTTTTTTAAATTAGCAATGGGTTCATTGAGATCAGTAAGATCTAAATTGTTTGCTTCTGTTTGACTACATTGTCCACAGCATTCAGGTGTACCACACATAGTATGTTTTGAAAGAAACTGCTTCAATGTTTTCATTGTTGCAATTATGGTTTTTCATTTATGTGTTTATCAACAGCAGCTTTAAATCTTGCTGCATGAGAAGGATCGGTTAGATCGCCATGATTTTCTGGGTCACGTTCTTGTCTAGAAGCAAGATCTCTCATTATTGTTTGATTTGGCCTGTGTACAATAGCAGCTTTGCCCTTTTGTTTTCCTGATGTGCTATCGATGTGCAATTTGCCATCTAATTTGTGCAGATCACTGCTATCTAAATGACTTAAGTGGGTTTTATTTCTTAAGGAAGTGTTACCAACAGTGTATGTTGTGCCTCTACCCTTGTCTTTATCGTGAACATGAAGTGTATTAATTTCACTTTGGTTTAAATAATGTTCAGCTGTACCCTGAGCAGCATCCGTTGAGAATCCTTTCTCAATCTCACCATGTGGGTGATGCATGTTTAAGTGAGCAATTAAACTTCTTTTGCGACCATCTGGTCCAGTTACAGTTGCTCTCTTAAATGCACCATGCATTGCAGGATTACCACCTAGACTCCATCCTTTTTTTGGATGGTGAACTAGAGTTGACTGTCCAAATTTGCCTTTCCTTAATTTCGACTCACCGCGAACGTCTGGTCTGTCTTTACCTTTGTATGTTTTCTTTTGTGGCTCTGTTTCTTTTGCAGCACCGCGAACAACAGGGTTTCCTTTTTTACCGCCATTGTATGAGAAGTCGTATCCTTTAGACGCCGGACCAGCACTTGTTGTGCCTAAGTGATTTGAGATTGTTTTTTCAACTTCAAACCCTTCTCTTCCAGCTTGTTCTCTCTTTAAAGACTTAGGTTTCTTGAGTTTGCTAATTGGGAATGTTCCATGTTTTTCTGTATGAGCATGGAAGACTCCTTCTTTGTCTTGAGAAACATGATTAACTTTAACTTTTGTTCCAGCAGGATGATTTCCTACTGCAGTATGCAATTCGTGAGTGTATTTAGCATTAGGATCATGGTGTTCACCATTGCCAGGTGTAGTACCTCGAACTGATCCATTAGTAGAATCTATTGTTTTCTTTTTACCCGCAGCAGAAAGAAATGGCAAAATATAGTTCTTAACATGTCCACTGGCTTTGCCATCAGGACCTTGCTTTCCTTTCATATTATCAGATTCGACAATTAAATATTGTGTAAATGTTAGCATTACTATTCCTCAGTTACAATTCCAGCGACGTAATGACATGGCTTTACGAGTTGGTCGACCCTTATCATCTTTCATAGGACCAGGCATACCACCCATACGAGCGCAGAATGACTTACGACGCTTTGCTGCCTTAGATCCGGGTTTTAATTTGGAAGGGGGTGTAGTAACCGCGGTCTTGATTCCGAAGTGCTTAGCCCCCTTTGGAGTCAGTCCTGCACCCTGTTCTGTAGAACGATAATATCCCTTACTATCTGCTCCACGCTCAATGAGAACTTCTTCATTGCAGCTTTTGCAACTAGGGCAGTCGCACTTTTTAACATCTTCTAATTCTTTTTTTGCCTTACGTACATTGTCATTAGAAAAACTATGTTGCTCAAGACCTGAATGAATATACCCAGGTTTTAAATTAATCATATGATGATCGTCGTTACCCCCATAGTATTCAACTGCTGGATGACTCTTGATAGAATCCGCGACTGTCTTTTCAGCTAAGAGATATGCATCTTCGTATTCTTCTTTGACAGGAACACAATTAGGCACTGACTTGCCATTCTTCATTTTCTTGCCGATCATCTTGTATCCTGTCCAGCAAGGATCATTTTTCATTTCAGAATGAAATTGCTTAAAAGGCTTCATTTTTGTTGTAAAGCGTTTGGTTGACATTAGATGTTACTCAACTTCTCTGCTATAATAGGATCTGAAATAATATCATAAGTATTTATTGTATTACTTTTTAGACCAATATTATGCACTGTATCAGGAAGATAGTTGAGTAGATCTAGAAAGGGTATAAGCATTTCTTTATAGTCGAATAACTTAAAGAATAACATTCGGGTAGTGGGTATTACGCCGAAGATATTGTAGAGGATTACAATATGATTGAGAATGAGTTGTTCTTTAAGATCGCCTGTTTCAACGTAGATATTAAACAGGCGTTTTAGATACTTAAAGCGTTTTAGATCATCGTAAAATTCAATAGTATCGTAACATTCTGAATTTGTATAATGTTTGGCTGCGTATAATAAAAAGTTGGTTTCATCAAGTTTTTCGTACATTATTATTCTATCTTAGGTTCCTACTGCAGTCCAATATACTAATACGTTTGCCGTGGTACCTGTAATAACTGTAAACTTTGTGCTATTCGCTGTTGTAATTGCAACGTTAGTCCCAATGGTATTTGACGTTGCTGTAATGCTGTAGACATTTGTAGTATATGCAACAGGCCATGTTTGCGCTGCTGTTGTTGTATTAACCAGCAATGATCCCCACTGCATTTTTGTGCCGCCAGGTAGATACACGTATCCATTAGCAGTAACAGAGTTTGAACCAAAGTTATATGTGTTAGGTGTAAAGGTAAGTGCCGTGCTATTAGCAACAAATAATGCAATATTAGCACTTGTTGCAGCATAGAGCGTAGCTGTATTAACTTGACCTGTAATATTTAATGCCGCTGCATTAACAAGGGTAGCATTAGCAGTGAATGTTGCAGACGCCTGAATTGTAGCAGCGTTGACTGTGCCTGTTGTCCATACACCAGTGGCATTAGCGACGACTGCAGTATTTACTGTAACTTAGTTGCCTACAATGATGTTGTTGTTAACTGCAATGCCGCCATAAACAACTATAGATCCTGTTGTTGTATTCGATGCAGCAACAGTGCTAAGCGAAAAAACTTCAGTTGCCGATGAGAAAACAACATCGCCAGCACCATCAGGATCAAATGTTAAGTTAGCACTAGAACCTGTTGTTGTTGTAATTGTATTAACAACAAGATTGGTTAGTAGCAAATTTGTATTGACTTGAATGCCGCCTGTCACATTTACTGTGAGCGTATTACCCACAATAACAACACCTGCTGACAACGTATTTGCTATAGGCATTTGTGCGGCAATACTTGCGGCAAATGCGTTGGCTGTAACAGTAACTGTGTTTGGAACAGTCGCTGGATTTGACAGAACGAGAATTCTATCAGATCCAGCTATGCTACTTGCTATAGGTAACTGACTTAAGGTTTTTGGTCCGGTCGCCATAGTAAACTACCTATTTTATATTATGAATTAGGGAACGTTGCGTTATCGTTACCATTCTCAGTTGATGGGTTTATCGCAACAAGTGTCTCAGTATATATACGACCAGATTTACCACCTAGTGTAGGATTCACTGCGTTACCAGAACTTGCACTTGCGAAGGACCCTGCAAATGTAATTCCTGACCCAGTGCCTGTGCCACCTGTTGAGTTGGCGTAAGTAAGCACTAGATTGGCTGTTGTCAACCCGCTTGTGAACAAGCCGACATTAGTCAATGTAATGACACTATTTGCAACTGAGGCGCTTGTAAGGTTAGCAACTGCCGCTACAATCTGACCTGTTGAAGTCATTGATGCACTTGCAACTGTTTGATTGCCGCCTACTGCATACGTACCTGCACCGCCTGCTGTGCCTGTTAGCTGAGCAAGGATCTGTGTATTAGCAGCAACACCTGTTCCTGTGATCAAGTTGCCAACAGTGATTGTACCTGTTACGCTTGATGCAGTTAGAATGTTACCAGAAACAACACCTGTGAAGCTTGCAAGAGCAAACGTACAAGTTACTGTTACCTTATCACCAATAACATACCCTGATGGTGTACCTGTCGCTGTGACGTTTGCAAGATGCAACTGTCTGCTATAGGTCGTTGATGTTGTGCCCACGTTAGAGAAGCCATACCCACCATAAGTCACTGCAACAGAAGTCACGTTACTTGTACCATTTGTTGTGACAGTGCCTAATGCATTAGCAGATCCGCCAGAGATAATGATTGTTTCTCCATTGGCATACGCTGATGTGGCTGTTGTATTAACAGTGAAGGCATTAACAGGCCCGGTGCCGTACTTAATGAGTTCCCAACCAGATGACAAGCTGCGACCAAAGGTTGCCTTCTCATAAGATGAGAACGATACTGTATTGGCAACATATGATCCTGTTGCATACGCATTGCTTGATAGAATCACAACCGTAGCGTTAGTTGATACTACAGATGGTACGATTGTATTTACTACAACAACTGCACCTGCAGCGCCGTTAGCAATAAGATTTGCACTTACACCGTATGTTCCGGTTGTACCTGTGCCTGTACCGAATGATGTGATGTACACGCCATTTGAAATACCAATTGTTGCATTAGCCTTAAGCTGCTGCCCAATAACCAATGGTGCACCTGAAGTGTATGTTGTAATGTTTAGCGTGTTACCTGTTTGTCCAATGGTGCCATTTGAGATGGTACCGCTGAATACTGCAACCGCTGTATTTGGTGCATTGATTGTGCTAAGTCCGTTTCCTGAAACAACCATACCTGGCATGATGTTTGAGAAGTAGAACGCTGCTGATGCATTGGTCAATGTTGATACTGCTGACAACAAAACAGCTGTTGAGTTAACTACGTTGGCAACTGATACATTGTTTGCCCAGACAGGTGATCCGCCTGTTGTATTAGCGGCAGTTGAGTAGATTGCATGACCGATAACAATATTTGCTGTTGAGGTCAATCCTGTTAGAAGCGCACTTGCCTGTGTAACCGCACCAGTTTGTGTATTAGCAAATCCACCTGTTGGAGGATTGGTTAAGAAGTTGTTACCAGCAATTGTATTCGCTGTTGTTACAACATATGATGGTAGATTACCTAAACTCCAAACACCTGTTACCATGCCATTTTGGAAGGCGTCTGGTGTGGTGTTTTGATAGAGATTATATCCAGTGACATAATTCTGTTGGAATGTGACGTTTGCTGTACCAGACAATGTGGTGCCTGTGTATGCGCTAGTCATGACAACAGCTGTGCTGTTAATGACATTGGCAACTACTGCACCAGATGAAAGGCCTGCTTTGACGGCAGCGGTGTTTGAACTAATACGCATGTTATTAACAATACCAGTCGTAGATGCAACGGTGATGGTATTGCTGCCTTGTGTGAAGGTAACACTACCTGAGGTTACAGCAGCTGTCTGTGCGTATACTTTGTCTTTACTAATAGTACCTTGTTTCCACTTCGGTGCGTTATTAGCCTGATCTTTACTTCCCCATAATGGCATGTCTTTCTCCTTGAAAGGTTTATTTTATTTATTTATGAAACATATGAGTTACGTAATCAGAAGACTTATTTACAAAGTCTGGATGACTAACAACCGCAACATTAGCTGTAATTCTTACCACAGGGGCAGCAGATACCTTCATTTTCACCGGTTCATTGGTTCGAATTGAAGGTACTGCTTCCTGTTTATTCAGTATAACAATGTTTTTAGCAATGATTGCCAATTATTTATCCTTAATCTTTTTTGGGATTGTTCTTATTCCACTCGGCTTCTTTTGCTTCAGTGCGTAGATCACGATTCTGTGACATGATATTACGAACAGCGCTTTCTACAGCATGATACCGATTAGCAGCTGTATGTGAAGTTTGCTTAGGTTCTTTCTCTTCTTTCATGCTGCGAAGTTTCTTAAAATCATCAGCATCAATCTTTGTTGGATCACCAGCAATCGCTGCAATTTTCTTTTGCTTTGGTGAAAGTTGTTTTTCTTCTGTCATACACTTGGTGCATGACTTACTTTCATACTTGCCATGCATTTTGCACATCTTTTCTTCTGCAACGACTTCTTCGCCAATGGCCTTGTTGCTCATGACAACAACATTCTTTGAGACCTTCATTAGCTTGAGGCCTTCTGCTTTTGCCATTGACTGTGCTTGTTTGATTGCGTCTGCATCATTGTCTGCAACGATGAGCATCTTGCCCTTCCACTCGTTGGATACTGGATCTGAAAGATGTGCAGTATGTGTGTGCATTGTATCGCCTTCAGCGATTTGCTCGACTTCTTCATTCT
>Ga0114962_10000836_pt1 | contig 26797 bp, 35 predicted proteins | sample C_130820_MF_Meta_FD_87017 | JGI IMG/M metagenome (GOLD analysis project Ga0114962, IMG submission 87017) | Freshwater microbial communities from Lake Croche, Canada to study carbon cycling - C_130820_MF_MetaG | ecosystem: Environmental > Aquatic > Freshwater > Lake | place: Lake Croche, Canada... | reverse complement strand
ATATCAGAGGCGACATCTGGTTCTGAAAAAGTTATAGAAGAGCGACTAACAGATCCTAAGTATCAAGCTATGCTTGATGAAATAGTTAAATTATCTTGGATTAATTTCTTCCAAGTATTACAAACTTATTTCATAACACCATTTGAAAGAATATTAACACAATTTTCAAGTTCATCTCTATTTATTCCAGTTGAGTTAAAGAAGCTATTAAGTGAGGATCATGTAGCTAAAGATATTATACCAATTTTAGATAATGATTTACAACTTATAAAATTAAAAGAGGATGATATCAAAAAACCGTCCTACCAATTGGCTCGTTCAAAAATTAGATACTTCATAGATCAAATGAAAGAGATTCTTAACTTTAAGAGTAAATTGCGTCCAATTGTAGTTCCAGGAAGAGAGATGACATTGGTATATATTCAACGTGCGATGTTATATGGTCCATTAGCAACAATGATAAATCCATCTGAAATTCCAGCTGGAACAGAAATTACAAGCCCTGTCCGCTCTATCGGTGACCCATCTATGCGCTTTCTACTTGAGATTGTAGCTCTTACTTTGAATAAGTATGGAAGAGAGCGTCTATCATTTAATGATCAGGAGATTAAGGACTTGATAGCGATAAGAAATGAGAAAGAGCGTGTGAATGTCGTTGGGGAGTTTAATAAGCTCACAGATGAAGAACGAGCCGTTGAATTAATGAATAAGAAGCTAGGTATTGGTAAATGGGCTGTTGGTGGTACTAAGTTGATTTATGCCTATGATAAGGACTACTATGACCTTGAACGTCAAAAGCGGGAGGCGGCTGGAATTATTGATTTTCCGGGCCTTGGGCCAGATCAGATGGATGCATTTGAAGGGGGTGCAACAGATGAATTTGGATTCCCAATGTATGGCGATAATGAGTTTGAACGTGAAGGCGGCTATGACCACAATCAACACGGCGACGATGATAATGAATAAATGACGATTTTATGTCAAGTATTTTTCTATTAAGAACAATAAGGAATGTCGCTTCTTATCTACGCAGGTTTATTATACCTAACAGGTATTTCTGCTATACTGATCCTAAAGCCAGAACTAATGTTTGCTAAGGATGGTAGCTGGAAAGAATTTGGATTAGGACGTAATAAACAAAAATATACTTGGATGCCATTCTGGCTATTCGCTATTTTATGGTCAATCATTTCATACATAATCATTCTAGTTATAGCCAGTAATACTGGATTGGGTGGAGTATCTAATAACATAGATGTTCCAGTTCAAAATAATTCTATTGAGCCAGAGAATGTTTCAATGAAAGCAATGTCCCCCGTGTTACCAAATAATATGTCAAGAAAAAAACCTAGTAGTTCGAATGAAATGAAACCTGGTTACTATATTCTTGATACAAATGAAACAGTTAAACGAGGTGTCCCTAAATATATCTTTTTAGGCCCAGAAGCACCAAACTTAGTATATCACAATATGAATGATAAGGGCGAAAGCAATGGTGAGAATGAATAATTAACAAATTGACGATAAACTAGTACCAATAACTGTGCCAAATAATATAGAAAACATTATATAAAATCCATATGATATACCAGCAATCAATGGATACTGATTTTCAATACTTTCAAGTGTAAGTTTTGGAACACAACATTCTTTAGAGTTGCTATTCTTTAAAGAATTGATAGTTGTTGTAGACTTATTTTTTGTAACATCAACCGTCTTTCCAATCAATAAAGGAGCGAATACAGAAGTAACAGGAATACGGCAGTAAGATATTGAAGAAATACCTAGACCAATGATAACTGCTACAAATGACGGTAATGCACCTAATATTGCTTTTCCCACATTTGTCTTCTTACAATTGACATATTGAGATGTTACATTAACAGCTGATGTAATAACTAATGCCAATAGTGGTATAGTTAACCATATTACCAAGTTAAATGAGGTAAATGAATCTCTAAATTGAAATAGGACTGCTGTAATTAAGAAAAAAAGAACTGCTACTGGAAATCCTGTCATTAAGGAATCAACATTAGGACCAGCACTATTCGTATCCGGATTAGACATAACTAATAACTTTTAGAAATTATTTATTTAGTAATATTCGTGAATTGATTGTTGTGGCAAATTAATTATGTAGAGTAGAGGAATGTCAGCTGAAGAATTGAAACGATTTTATAAAGCAAAGGCTAAAAAGCCCGATTTATATGGCTATGATGATAGCGGTAACCTTATAGAACTAAGTAAGGAAGGTGCTATTATTAAAACTATTCCACTTCCTAACTACAGACGCCCTACAGATGAAGAGTATGATGAAATGGGAAAAAAACGTATGGCGGCAATTGAAGTAGCAAATAAAGAATATGAAGACGCCAGAAGAGAACTTCGAGAACTATCTACTAATCCTGAATCAATCGACTCAGATATTCTAAGAGTTAATCGAAAAGTTATTGAAGCCGATGTAAAACTTCAAGCTATTCGATTTCCTTTAAAGTTTGTCAATATTGAAGATGGTATACCAATTAACAAAATCGACTTTGATCAGCCAAATGAAAAACGTAAATTTCCATATACATTCTTCTTTCTAGAAGAACGCCCTTTTACCTTACAAGAACAATACGTAAGGGTTGGAAAGGCTCCTGAAAAACCGATGATTAGTGTTGCGGAGGCAAGAGCAGCAGAGGCAAATGCTGTCGCCGTTATTTTATTTGCAGAACCTAATACAAATGATTATGGTTTCCTATCTCTAAAATGGATAGTTGAAATCGAATTCAATGGAACTATGTATAACTCAGCATACCAAGCTATCGCAGCCGAAATTGCTAAAAGCTTTAATGATCAAGATAATTTACAAAAAATTATGATAGCAGAAACACCTGATGATGTTAATTATACATTAGCAAATGTACCAGGAGATGCTGAAATCAATGAAACCAAATGGAATGATCTTACAAAACAATTCATATATGATGTTAATATTGCTAAGTTTAATCAATATCCAGAATTAGCAGCACGATTACTTGAAACTAAGAACGCTACACTTGGTGCGTATATACCAGATGATAATCTAATAGGAATTGGATTATCAATAGATAATATTCAGGCTAAAAACCCTGTAAATTGGACTGGTCAGAACCTATTAGGTAAGGCTCTTATGGATATTCGTCAAAAGATTCGTTCTGAACAGGAAGCCGCAGCAGCAATGGCAATAGCAGTTGCACAGCCAGTTCCTCGTAGAAAGAAACAATCTATGGCGTCACCTACAGCTTCAACGGCGGGGACAGCGACTCTACCTTCAGAACGGTTGGCAGAAACAGAAGATGCGACTGCGCCAAGCGGACCTGTGCCTAGACCTCCAAGACGACGCCCTATACCAGCAACTGCTCCTATTGCTCCTACAGTTGTAACTGCGACTGCTCCTACGAATCCTGTTGCTACTGCTCTTGCTAATCTATCCGCTGTAGAAGATATCGCTGTAGCAAAAAATGTAGCTGAAGGATTATTTATTTAAAGGAAAGTCTTTAAGTCTTGATTCATTTTTATCACAGTCTGCCTTTGTAGCACTATATTTATAGCAAACTCCATTCTTATCTTTATAAACTACCTTTCCCGCCGTATCAGGTGTTGGATATTTATACACGACTGTCATTTGTGGTTTAATAAAAAGAACAGCTATAACACCAATTACAAGGCCTGCAATAAGAGGAATTATTCTGAGGCGCTTTAACATATTTATATTTAGCTTAGAAAATATAATTGTGCTAAAACAGGAAATGGGTGTATTATCTTTTCTAAAAGATGAACGATTTAATATATTTTTTAGCTTTGTATTAGGCATTGGCTTAATATGTATTTTAAGACCAATATGTACTGGTTCCGAATGTAATGTAAGTAAAGCACCAGAAGAGAAGGATTTTGAGAAATATGTTTACAGAATGGGTGGAGGTAAATGTTATGAATTTAAGTCTGAAATTATTGAGTGTCCGTCATCGGGGGCAGTAGAAGCATTCCGAGAGTGTCCATTATCTAGAAAAACAAACGAACCCTTTCTTGACCAATTTGCTAGACGCGATACTCCAATTAAACGGTGTGAATAGTTTTGCATAAAGGATTTCTCTCATTTTCGAAGAATGGCATCAGCTGGTACATTATTAAGCGATCTCGATGGTAAAGCTCCGGTCTTTAGTAACAAAGATGACGATCTTGTAAATAAAATTCTTGCAGATATGAACATCCCAAGTCAATCAAATCCTATTATGATGAATAACTCTGCTCCTCCTCCGGCTAGTAATGGACGGATGATTAATTCGCCTAATCCTAATACAACTTATCCTATGGCAGTTGATCCTGGTACAGCTACAGCACATATGATTGGAAAAGATTATCCGACAGCAGCTGATTTTGCGAATGTTATGCACACATCACAATTCTCTCACGGTGGCTCCCAATTTGCTCAGTATGCGCCCCAAGCTGCCCCACAACAACCCACCTTAATAGAAACAACTAAAGGCAATATGTACGCTGATATCATTTCACAAATCAAGCAACCCCTCCTTGTAGCTATTATTGTATTTATTGTAAGCTTACCTGTAATTAACGTCCTAATTGGCCACTATTTACCATCCCTTTTACGAATTGGCGGTGATTTAACTACGGCAGGCTTAGTTGTTAAAGCATTAGTTGGAGGATTCCTATTTTGGTTTATTCAAAAAGTGCTTGTGCCCTTAATGGTAGTTTAGAGAACCATTTTCTTTCCTGATAAGCTTTAGAGAAATGAAGTTTAACAGCCTCACCTATAATATTTCAATGACCATACTGGTTGTTACAGCTCTATATACTTTAGTATATTCAGGCTTAACGGGATTATTATTATGTTCCTCTGTTGCATTAATCGCTGCAGCGTTTTTAAACCAATTTGAAATCATTGTGGCAGTCTCCGTCTTTTTTGCAATGTTTTATATTTTCTTTCTAAAAAAGCTTTTAAGAAAACTAGAACCATTCCAAAATGAAGATACAAGTCAAGGTATTCTTAACCGTGTAGCACAAATGAACGGCCAATATCAACAAGTACCTCAAAGTCTAAAAGACCCTCGCAGAGAACCAGCTGGTTGTTATGACCCAGCAGTTGAAGGCTTCGAAGATCTTCAACCACAAGTTCCCAAAGAAGGTGAATCAGCTGAAAGCTCATCCGCCCCCGCTAAACGCACCAATGAAGTTGATTCTCAACAAGTTCAAGAAGTAACAAGTGCTGTTCAAGATAGTAAGAAAAAGACAGACGGAGAAGTCTCTAAAGAGGAATTTCAATCTGCTACCAACAATCTTTTTAAGGTTGGTAAGATGCCATCTGAAAATATGGATGGGCCAAAACTAGATAGCGGCTCTACTCTTCTAAAAGCTATGGAATCTTTCAAGCCTGAACAGATGAATGCTATGACTGATGATACTAAAAAATTACTCGAAACTCAGAAGTCATTGATGGGTATGCTTACCCAAATGCGTCCGGTTTTAGCTGATGGAAAAGAACTTCTTCAAACATTCTCAGGTATGTTTGGTAATAGCGGAGGCGCCTTCAAGTTATAAATTAATATAATGTTTTGACATTGTTTTTATTAAAACATAATCAAAATAGTTAAATTAAGAAATATATAGTAGAATGAAAACGAGGTCCAATACAAGGTCTAATAAAAGGACTAAAAAGTCATCTAAACAATATAGAAAAACAATTCGGCATATTCAACGGGGAGGAGAGAGATTAACACAAGAGTTCGTTGATACTATGTATGAAAATATGTGGCAGTTCATTAATGGAGATACAATTAAATTTGTTTTAAATCAAGCTGGTTGTAAATATATTAAATTTAAAACTACTGAAGGAATGAATGATTATAATGATGGTTGGCCAAGAAAGTTTTGGAATTGTATTGTAATGAAAGGCCCACCTGAAGAGGGTCATTATGTATTTGTTGATAGTGAAGGCGATGTTTATGGAACATATGAGGGAAATATGATTGATGATGGGGATGATGGAATATGCCATGGAGCTGCACTCGCAGCAGCATTAAATGATTGTGGCAAGGGAGTAGGACCACTATTTAATAATCCAAATCCCAGACAAAGAAGAACCAACTATACTACAATTCTTAAGACATATAAATATATTATTGATGAACTTTGGTGGAATAAAGCGCTTTATAACTATTTTTATGATGAGATAAATTGGGATGGCAATGATAATAGTGATAAAAATAATTATTTATATAATGAGCAAACCAGAACTTCTTGGAATACACTCAATAATTATATAAGACGTATATAAATCACAGGAGACAGTAATCAATTTATAAATAATCACACTCTAAATTAATATGAGATACTCATTATGTATATTAGCACTATTTAGTTTATTAATTATACTGAGTATATATAATAAAGATAAAGAAGGCTTTACTGTATGGGATCTAGATTACGGAACAGGTATTGGACCTTGGTGGGCTCAAGGAGCAGGACTTAATCGCGGATTTCATCGATGTATTTGTTCAGGATCTGGAAACTGTCGCTGTATAAATGAGAATCAATTTGAAAATACTAACCAATATCCACAATATTACTTTAACTAAATTATACTTTAAAATTAGGATTTTTTTGTAGAATAGCAACATAAATACCATTATGCCAAGTGGTTTTACCAAGTGGTTCAGGAGTACACGAATTATCCCATGTTAATCTAATTTCTTTTTCATATAAAATAGTAAAGTTTAATGTTATAATTGCAGATTTAGTCCCATTTCTTACACTTCTCCAGTTCCAATCATCTACTATAAAAATAAAAATATCGTCTAAACAATTATAATAATGAGTAAGAGCCTTATAATGGCTATCGTGTGTATGATTTCCATCATACATATAAATATTAAATTTAGGTAGTTTTGTAATATCTACTTTATAGCAATCACTTTCAATAAAAGTAGCATTATTTTTACCTTTAAATTTTGAAAAGTTTGCTAAGAATTCATTTTTAGGTCCTCCAAATTCACTCCAATTATCAATACATACAACAGTCGCCTTATTATTACACATAGCTGAACATACAGAACTCCCCTTCCAAGTGCCTATTTCTAAATATCTTGCATCATCTGTATTTAATAAATTATTATAAAAATGTCTTGTTTTTGTTCCAGACATTCCATCCATTAATATAATATCATTTGTAATATTTGAAATAGTTTTTTCAGCATTAGAAAATGCATTATCAATAAGTGTTTTATATCCTTCCATTTTATGTATTTTAATATAATCAGTATTTAAGTACTGCCATTATAAATTATTAATATTATTTTAATTAAATTTCTTACAGAAATTGTGTTAAATTAGTTTAATATAAGAGACCAGAATTTGTTTGGCCACCGTGTGACCAATATGGGCCATAATGAGGCATTACTGGATGCGGTGGTCTATAATGAGTCTGTCTTCCTGAATAAATAAATTCATATGTAGGGTTAAATGCTACATAGATAATTATACCAAGTAGCACAATTATTATAAGCGCTAAGAAAATAGCAGTTGAGTCCATTTCTAGAAACTATCAAGAAAATATAATTACAGTTAAATAGAGGAAATGACACTGTTTATCTTAGGAGGGCTATTATTGTTAGGCGTTGTAGTATTTTTTTATATGTGTAAGTCAAGTATTGAACCATTCGCGGATATGAAGATGACTCCGTGGTTTGGTTATGAGCCCGGATACGGGCCTGGATTTGGACGCAAAGGATGTTGTAATAGTGCTACACCAGAATCAATTAAAGCAAATAATCTAGCATAATATCACTCCTTTAAGTAAAATGGCAAGGTCAAGTCGAGGTCGTAGTAAGTGTCCTCCAGGAGTATTCTGTATTTCAAGTGGTCTTGGAACAACTTTGACAATTATTTTAGTTGTCGCATTATTATTCTTTCTTTATGCGGCTTTCTTTTTAAGACCGCAGGCTCCAACTATAATTATGCCACGTGCCCCAAGGGAAGCACCTCAAACAACAGTCATTCCGATTAAAGGAGGTGACTCGCGTTATGATATGGCTCCACAACCATTAAGAGATTGGATGGCTCCTCCTGAATTTCCCCCAAGAGGTGGGATTGCGTCAATACCAATTAACATTCCGACACAGGGTCTTCCTGAATCATTTCAATCAGTCGGTGTTGTGAATGTTGATGACAAAATCTTACCGTTATACGGTCGTAGGACTGCGGGAGGTGGTGGTGATAGATGGAATTATTACACGCGTACAGATACATATAATCCAGTTCCAATTCCTGTGCGTTTCCAGAAGAGAGATTGTATGGATGATGTGGGTTGTAATGAGATTTTATCAGGTGAAGAAATTAAAGTTGAAGTTATGAATAAACCTGGTAGGACATCCATGTATAGATATGATGGCCCTAAATATATTCCTGGGCTAATTTAGAAAATGGCTAAAGTCAGCAAATTAGGTTCAGTTTTAACTGTTGCAATTCTTGTAGCTATAGTATATGTTATTTATACTATATCACAACAATCACATAGAACTAAGGTAGGACCTTCACTTAAAATAAGTGTTGGTGAAGCAAAGGCACGTAGATTTGGACTAATTATTGATGTGAGAACACCAAAGGAGCGTGAACAGTTAGGTTATTATCCTAATTCTATACCAATTTCTCCTGATACACTAAGTCAACAGGTCCCATTGGATATTTCAAATAAAAATACTTGGATTTTAGTGTATTCAAATGGTGATAATCGTGCCCCTATCGCGGCAGAGGTTCTATATAGAATGGGATATAGTAATGTAAGATATATTAAGGAAACATATTTAAGTTTAATGCCTGGATCTGTATAAATCAGAATATAAAATATATGAATTATTTTGAGTAATTAAGTATATTTTCCTATGTAGGTTCAAGATAGAGATGTACTGTCCATCAGATGTTAATACAGGTTTTATTGAACTTGTTGGACCAATTCAACAGGCAGATTTAACTAGTATAACTATTAAAAGTTATCCATTATCAATTTCATTTGCGCCCAGAACAACTATACCGTCACTGATTGGAAATAGAATAGATGAATCTACGGAGAATACTTGTACTTTTAAAGGGCAACGTTTTTCACTGGTTGATGTTCAGATATGTTCAGTAACAAATAAGGGTTATAGATTACCAGGCAGTACTACGCCACCAGCAGCAGAGCTTATTATTTCTTTTTCAGCAAATAAGGCTGCACAGGATTTATCGGCGTTATCTGGAATTTTGATGTGTGTTCCAATTTATGATTCTGGAAATCAAAATCACGCAGAATACTTAAATCAACTTATCGACCCGAGTATACCATCTTGTCAATATACACATCTAGTCGGATCTGATTATACTGGAAATGACTATCAGCAAATACCAAATTCCACACTTTCATCGTGTATAAAGTCGTGTTGTGGAGATACAAATTGCTTAGCGTACACTTTTAAGAGTGGGACATGTTCTTTGAAGAATGCTATTCCTAATTTGAATAAGACTGGCGATATATCAATGATTACTGGTACAGTAAATCATAATGTGGCAAATAGTGGATCCGCCGCATCCTGTCCAGTTCCAAATTGTCCAAAGCCAAATTGTAATGGAAAACACGGTAAAAATGGTGTACAGGCTGACAAAAAATCAGGTGTTCCAACATTAGAGTCTATTTTTTACGGTTGGGATGGTGACACGAGCCAATCATCAATAGCCTATAAAACTTGTTTTGAAACAATTGATTCTAATAATAATCCAACATCAAAGAGTTTATATGTGGTTGTTTTTCCAAATGGGATTCATTTAACACAGGCTGGTTATCAACAATTATTGATACAACTTAATGGTGCCTTACCACCCTATATGATCCCTCCGGCCATAAGAGGTGGTGATTCTACATTAAGAAGTTATACGTTTAATGACGATGGTAATAAAGTTCCAACTATAACCTCGCAAGATGGGATTATATATTCCACACCAATTTCAAGTTGTACTGATGAATTTAGAAATCGATTTGAATATTTTACACTCCCGCCACGTCTTCCAACTTCAGTATCATCGCGATACAATTCTGAACAATGTCCATACTATAAAACTACTGAATATAAATGTATGCCATTTAATCAATTAAAAGATTTATCAGGGGCTTATGTTGTACCTGGAAATAAGACACTTGATACAATTTTATATGAACAGCAGCAAGCTCAACTACTAGAAAATGTAGGTTATATACCTAATATAAAAAATGGTTTAACTACGGAACAAATTGAAGGTATTGTAGCAGGGGTAGCAGGGGTAGCAATCGCTGCAATAATCGCACTTAAAGTTGGAAGTTGGATATCAAATCACGCCTAATAAATAGGAAAATGCTAGAACTAATCGTTTTATTAATTAGCATTGCTATAATACTTGTTATATTGTATATAAAAGATAATGCTAATAAGCCACAAATTGAAGAATCTTTTGACAATTATTATTTAAGTTCTTGTCCGCCTGGATATAAGACTTTTTATAACAATGATGGTAATATTGTATGTTGTGATGGTGAAGTTGTATCTAATAGATGTTTAAGTGATAATCAATGTACATTAAGTGGAAAGGGGACACCTGATACTCCCAATTGTGTCCAATCTATTATCAAAATGTACGTAGAAAAAGGTAAAAATCAATGTCCGTCATCTATGTCAACATACTTTGAAGATAATGGTCGTAATGTAAAAGGCTGTACAGCTGGTCGCCTAAATGAAACACTGAGCTCACCTCAGTTCCCAACTCAACCAACCTGTAGTATTTATGATACTTTGGATAAGAACAGATTATCAAAGAATAGTTGCTTTAATCAAAAACAATTAGATATGGCACAGTGTTTTGGAAACAATTGTACTAAGGCGATTATTCAGCCAGTGCTAACTGCTCCACCACTTATCTCAATTGGATTTACAGATGATTTAGGAATGCATCGAGTAACATATACGAGACAATCATTGGAGAACTTTTTAGATGTAACAAATCCAAATTATAGAGAGAAAGGATTGGATCTTTCAGCAAATATTGTTGTGGCAGAAGTTGCAAAAGCATACTATGTAGATAAAACTATGGACCAATCGCAAGTTAAATTCTAGACCGCTGGGCATTTCAAACTGGTACTAAGCAAAATTCGTCGAAGGTAAAATAGGCTTGAATCTTGTTTAGAAATACCCAGCGGGCGGCGGCAAGGGCATTTTAAAATGCCTGTTTCCCTAAATAATTATCTAAGTCATTTTTAATGAAAATAATAATTATTTATCGAGAATCACCAACTGTTTCAACACCGCGAATATGTCCAAACCCGAGTTCTTCGAATAATTGGTCAGACCCTGTTCCAGATTCAGGTCCAGTTTTATTTAAAGGATAGATGGTGGATAGAACAGCTTTTTCATTGATAGTTGGGGCAACTGGTTCAAAATTTCCTGAATCACATGTATCGTGAGGCATATAATCAAATTCCTCTTCATTTGGTTTATCAAATTCATTTACAGGCACGGTCTTTTGTGGTTCACTTGCCTCTTCCACTGTAGCTTGCTCTGGCCGACTCCAATCCATTAAATCAATCTTTTTAGTAGCAACAACAACTTTACGTCTATTGCGCTCTAAAAACATTACTGCTACGGCTATAAGTCCTAGAATACCTGCCGTAGGACCAAGACTTATTAGGTATAATAATGCAAATACAATAGCGATTCTTACTACAAAATTATCAAGTAGTAATAATATATCTGTAGGTAAAAACTGTGAAAACAGTATAATTACCGTAAGAACTATGAAATATGTTAATTCAGTCCGATACATTCCTCTGTTATACATATTGGGTTTTTAAAAGACATAAAATTTGACTTAAGATTCTAATATTATATTTAGTGTAGTAAATGTCGGTCCAAGATAAAGACCGTGTTTTAACAGCAAAAGGTTATGCTATTAAGAAATCATTCTTGACCGATGTTCAAACTCAAGGACTTCGTTCTGAGCTAACAGTGGCTCCAAAGGTTCTTGATAGGTTTCAAAAAGATATTCAAAACTTTCCAATTTATTATGAATCCAAGACTCGTTTCTATGTGCCTCGACACTGGGGTATTAAAAAGTTTGGTGAGCCGGAAGTAGATATTGTGTCAGAAGGTTTATCACTTCCTGAAACAATATCATTTAGTACAAAGTTTCCACCTCACGACTTTCAAAATGAAATTATTGAATCATTTATTGAAAAGAATGCAAATGGATTAATTTGTGTACCGTGTGGTTATGGTAAAACATTTATGGCACTTAATATTGCAGTAAGGTTGAAACGACGATTCCTCATCATTGTTGATAAAGAGTTCTTAATGAATCAATGGAAATCAGAAATTGAGAACTTTATAATTGGTACAAGAGTCGGAATTCTCCAAGCTAATAAAATTCAAATGGAAGCTGAAAAGTATGATGTGACAATTTGTATGATTCAGACAATTTGTCGTAGAGAATTTCCAGATGGATTCTTTGACCAATATGGATTTACAATCTTTGATGAATGTCATCACTTAGGAGCATCTTATTTCTGTAAAGCATTGCTCAAAATTCAAACAAAATATATGTTGGGTCTTTCTGCAACACCTGATCGTGAAGATGGTTTAACCTGTGTATTTGAATATTATCTAGGCGAACCAGTCTATAAAAATACTAAGAGAGCCCCAGATAAGGAAGCTGTTGTAAAAGTAGTATGGTTTGATTCAGAAGACCCCATATATAAAGATATTCCTGTCAATTGGCGAGGAGAAACAGTTTCTGCAAAGCTCTTAAATCAAGTCGCAGAGTTTGAAGCACGCAATAAAAAAATTATGGAACTAATTGATGAATATGCTAAGGATCCTAACCGATTTATACTTATTCTAAGTGACCGTATTTCACAGTTGGAATGGTTTGAGAAAGCTTTAAATGAATGGGTAACTAAGTATGTACATGGATACTATATTGGTGGTATGAAGCAATCAAAGCTAGATGATAATGCTGATAAATGTCAAATCCTTTTGGCAACATATCAGATGGCTTCAGAGGCATTTTCAGTCAAAAAGCTAAATACAGTTATATTAGCAACACCTCGTAAAAATGTAGAACAATCGACAGGGCGTATTTTCAGGCAGCGTATAGATGAGAGAAAAGTAGCACCGCATATTATAGATATTATTGATTCACACGAATGTCATAAGCGTCGGTGGTTTGTTCGTCAGAAGTTTTATAAGGAATGTGAATATACATTTCAGCATATTGATAAACCTAAAAGAATAGTTCAAAAGACAGAGGCTAATGAACACGGATCATTATTTAAATTCTAAAATTTACTTACGATTACTACGTTTATTACGAGTATTTCTTAATCCACCACGACGACGAGTGCGTCTCTTACCGCCGAACTTAACAGGTAGTCCCTGATTGGTGCCATCAAAGTCCTTGCGAGTCCAGAGCTCATCCATTGTTACAGGTGTGAATGTACCAGCATTAAGGGCTACAGGTAGGCTGCCACCTTTATTTTTCTTGTTCTTATTTTTATAAGAGCCACCAGTTTTGATACAGGCTTGGTTGAAAGCGCGAGCATCATATGGGGTTTGGATTGTTAAACCAGGAACTGCACTTGGGGCTTGAAATGTCATAAAGTCATTTCTGTATCCAGCAGTTGGAGCATAGTATCTCATTGAGTCAGCTTGGCCAACTTGTACAGTTGGGAAGTTAGCAGAGGATGCTGCGTAGCTAGTTCCAGCAGGGAGACCTCCACCAGCAAGGCGACCTGTAACAAAAGGTGGTGTTAAGGGGGCAGTAGAGAGCCGTTGGATATTATCAGGGTTGGGGTTAAGAGGATTAAATGTTCCAACTTCGCAAGGGATACGACCAAATGGGGCTGGAGCTACACCGACACCATTGACTGGGTTAAGTGGGCCCATATCAGGGAAGAAGCCGTAGCGACCTCCAGATTGTTTGGGCGCAGCTAAATTGGCACCATCGGCTGATTGAGAGAGCTCTGCAATTGGCATCCTTTGCATTAAAGGTTGACCATTTACAGGAACACCAGGCATACTCATTACAACTGGTAGATTATTAGGATTTGCCACTGTGCCACCAGTGCCAGTTGGGTTAGGGAAATCACCTGGTTTTGGTGTTAAGGAGGCGGCGACTGGTAGATCATTAGGATTAGGGACGGGGCCAGGTAATGAACTATCTACAGAGGCAGGAGTAGGCATTGCCATACCTCCGTGAGTTTTACGATTTCTACGTTTGCCGCCGCTAAAGCCGGGCAGGCCCTTAGGGCTATAATCAAAGATGTATCCTGGGCGGATAGAGTGTGGATTACCAGTACAGTCTTTACCAGGGCCAGTAAATGGGAAATGAACTTGATTGCCTGGATTTACTGCAATTTCATTAAAAGGTCCCTTTGGTAAATCACCCCAACCACCACCAGACTTACGTTTATCCCGTCTGCTTTTACGTAGATTGTGTCGGTTGCTTCCACGTCGGTTGCTTCCGCGTCGGAGCGACTTCTTATTTTTTAAAGTATATCTTCGTGTCATCCTATTATATACTCATATCTTTTAAAATATTTAGAGATTTTTATGGTAGAAAAAAGAGGCAGTTGTAATAGGGGTTTCATCTGGCATAATACGCACAACTTGATATTTATTAAAACTATCATTCCATGTAACCTCAACAGGAATACCTTTAGGGTTATCACTGATAACTTTACGAATTTCTAGTGATAGATTTAGGGTGGAGATAGATGCGACTCCAAGAGATACGCCTTCTTGAGAGTATAGAGAGTAGGTATCAGGAAGAACAGTTTTAGCATATGGAGTACAGTAAGCAACAAGGATACTGAGAATTTCAGTACTGCGCTTCAAAACTGGAGCAATAAACTCAACAGCTTTATGTTCAGGGATGGTTACCGTATCTTTCCAATACCATCTTGCTTGTCTAGAGTGATCTGCTTGAATAATCCAATAGATAGCTGGATCATAATGTAAATGCCATTGGTTGAGAGGGATAGGTTTAACGATACGTGGTTTGAATGCGAGTAGGGGTTGATCAGCGGGGAGTGAGTTCCAAAAGTCACGTAGAGTATGCCAGCGTTCAGAGAAAACTTGGTTAGACCAGAGGTCTTTTCCTTCAGATACAATAATGTCTTCAATTTGAAGTATAGATTCACCAGCAAGAATATTGGCAAGACATACAGTGGCCCCTTTTTGACAGAAGTTAGGAGGGAGTAGCCAGCGAAATGTCATACCCTCTTGGCGTTCTGGATACCAGATACAGGGTGCGAATCCATCAATAAACATCAAGTATCCCACTGGACGTTTATCAAACTTAGGCCATACCCATACAGTGCCAGAAGAAAAGGTAGGTTTCGCACGATTAAAGGGCATATGGATTTCTACACGGTCGTTGAGGAATGGGAATTGTTTGAAAAGAGATTCAATGGCCGAGATATGATCATTATCTAGGCGACGGAATCGTGCGATTTTTTGTTTTTCGAAGTGAGGGGTCGTGGAATGTACCGATTTACTCATCATTTTTGCTTTTAGCCTATATATTATTCACTGCTAGGCTTTAGGTTGTCGATTATGTGAGGATTGAGTTCATAATACACTTTTTCAATTTCATTAACTGTAGCATTCATATCATTATAAAGTGGAGCCAGACGTAATTTGATAACATCAATTGGAAAATTCCACCACTTATATTTAAGTAGTTTTTCAATAATATCAGGAGTAAATCTATACTTAACAATACGAGCTGGATTTCCAGCAACAACCGCATATGATGGCACTGATTTAGTTACAACAGCATTGCCAGCAATAACAGCGCCATCACCAATATCAACACCTGAATAGATTGTAGCATTCATACCAATCCATACGTCATTTCCAATTGTTGGAATAGACTTCCCCCAGGGCTGAGTAGGAGTATTTACACCCAGAATATGAAGTGGATAACTTGTAAATCCATCTATTCGATGATTACCGTTTATCATAAATCGCAAATTCCCGCCAATTGAACAAAATTTTCCTGTAGTAATAGTACCTGTTCTCCCCCAGCTACCATAGTCTACAGGTGGATCGCCATATGAATACTCACCAAATATAAAATTCATTATTAAATATATATATCAAACTTGTTTATATTCCTAAAAGGATGAATAACTCTTGTCAGAATATGTATCATTTGCAAAAATACCTGGCATAAATTCACCGCCACCTTGTATAAAGTCTGGTTGGAATTTCTGAGAATTATCAGATGTTACTTGAATATTGTTGCTAGCAATACCAGCTTCGACAGCTATAGATGTATTATTATTTAGCGGTGGTGGGCGGAATGAGCGCTCAGGGTAACGTAAGTTTTCAGGAATGTCAGAACTTTCTTGGGATTCATAATATGGGTCTGTGGCAGCTGGCTCACCATAAACTACTATTTCATTATTGGGTGCTGCTTGACTTGGAGGGTTAGGACCGGAAGGCATAACGACTCGTTCAGGATAGATAGGAGCTTTACGAATCTCAATTGACGCTGGAGCGGGAACCTCAAATGCTTCAGTCTTACCAGGATATACTTCCACTCGGGAAGATGACGTATCAAATATTTTATCTTTAACTAAAAAATATACTACGAAGCCTACCAACAGAAGGCCAAATATGTAGATGTATGATTTCATTCCTCTTTTTGGTCTCGTGAAAATCATAAGCGCAAATCAACATCAAAAATTATAAATTTAAACTAAATAATTAATAATTATTTGGTATTATGATGACTATTTTTACTATAAGATTTACCCATATTTGTATTACCTTTCTTATAATATCGGGTATTGTTTGAAGTGGGTGAATTTAAACTTGTACTAATACTGACTAGAGATTCTGGTGTAGGCAGAGGCATATTGTACTTAATAAGGAACTCTTGAAAATTAAGTTGTACCTTTTCTGAAGAGAGATGATGTGGTAAACTATGTTTGTGGCGATGATCAATGGATTTCTCAATAAAGTTATTTTGTCTAGGAGCTTCACTCTTATGAGCTTCGCTCTTAGTAGTCATCCATGTCTTAATATGTAGAAGTTCATTTTGAAGTGATTCAGAATTAAACTCAATCTCATTCTTACTAGTAAATCGAATCCAATTACCTAATTTCTCAAGAGTACCATAATTATCAGATTTAATTTGTTCATATGATATGTTAGTAACTTCTAGTAGCTCTGAGCCTGTCCAGTCTTGAGGCATTAATTTAGTGTGAAATGTAATAACTGAATCATTAAATCCAGGGATTACAATCTGTTCAAGAAACATATAACTTTTTGAAGAATAATCATTATCTTCTAGTGCCCAGTTAGATCCAGAATAATATTTAATTTGTTTCTTTGATGTGTTAGGTTCATCTGCCTTCCAGACAAAAATTGATGGCATCTTGTTTATATCCTATATAATAAACTTGACAGGGATTTAAGCAGTGTTTGTGTGTTATAATCAGATTTCCAAGAATGCCAACTCTTTCTACAGTTTTACTATCGATTAAGGGCGAAGTTCGCAAAGCAAATCTTCAGCTTAATAGTGATGGCGATTTAGTAATGGATACTATTCAAAAATACTTCAAAAAGAAAGATGAACCAGAATGTGTGTGTTGTTATGAATATGATAATAAATTTATCTTTATCTTTGGTTATAAAAAAGGTAAGAAGGGTACTGAAAATAAAACTGAACTGCCTGACCCATATGTTGAAACTACACTATTTGGTGATGCACTTATAATCGCATCCCTCTCTAATAAATGGGATAATCCAGTTCCATTAACTGTTGAACAATGGAATACATTCTATAATGGTGTAGTTGATGAAGGTGATGAAGATGAAGAAGATGAAGATGAAGATGAAGATGAAGTTGTATCAGCAGAAGACGAAGGCTCAGTAAAGGATGACTTTGAGGATGTTGATTCTGAAAAGAATTCTATTATTGAAGGAGTTGATGATGAAGATGAACCAGATGAGGTAGCTGTCCCAGTTAAACGTAAACGAGCACCTGTATATAATAAAGTAGATACAAGTGGTCTAAAAGAGGAGATTTCACTTAACACAGAGCCTGAAAGTAATAAGCTGCGAACTATGTGTCTCAGTAGTTTTAAGTTTATTGAGAATAAGTTTTCAAAGAATGATATTCGATTACTAGAGCAAAATATTTATGAGGCTGCATATAATTATGCTCAGAAAAACTATGTGGCGCGAAGCTGGAAATCACCTGTCTTTATTGAAATCTATCGTCAGATTGTGCGTTCAGTGATGAGTAATATTCATCCTGATAGTCCTGTAAAGAATACTCGTCTTCTAACTCGCGTACTTGAGGGTGAATTCAAATTATCTGAAATCCCATCAATGACGGCATATGATATGTTTCCTGAAAAATGGTTTGAACTGAAAGATAAACTTCTACAGCGTGAACAGAAGATTCTTGAGGGTAATAAGAGTCGTGCGACGGATCAATTTAAGTGTCGTCGTTGTAATAAGCGTGAATGTACGTATTATGAACTTCAGACGCGCTCTGCTGATGAGCCTATGACCTGTTTTATCTCCTGTCTAAATTGTGGCAAGGAATGGCGTCAAGGTGGTTAAACATAATTCCAAATATTAACTAAATAAAATATTCAATATATTTTTAATATTATTCTTCTTTATTTATAATATGATCAAAATATAATTTATCAATTGATGATTTAACATACTCTTTTTGAAGTATTATTTCTTCTTCATCTTGAATTTGGGATGCTTCTACAGGATATATACAATCTTTGCTCTTAATATTTTGTTTATTTACAAGATATTCATAAAACTGAGAACGCCACCACTCACCATTTGTAATTCCAAATCCAGGAATATTTAAATCAAAATCAAATGAAATATCAAACCCATTTTTACCATCAATAATTTTTTTACTTGCTACATACTTTTTTATTAATTGTGAATCTTTTTTCCCACGTCCTATTTTTACCATAAAATCATAGAATTCATATGTTTTATTTGGAAATACCCATTTAAGTTTATCATTGAATCGCTCATAAATTTTAAAATCACCAGGATTCGTAGATAGATAATTCACTTTAGATAGATTAGGAAAAATAGTAGGAGTTACAATATTAAAAATACCAATACTGTTACAATTAATAAGTGTAACACTATCTGCTTTAGGAAAAATAACACTGTTTGGGATATAGTGTGCGCCAAGTTTATATATACATAGATTATGCGCCGAATCAATATGTTTTATAAAGTCTGTTGACAACCCTGCCCTACTAAAAGAAATAAGTTTTTTAGATAGCATATTATCTTATTATATAATAAATTCTTTAGGCGCCAATTGTATCAATCTTAAGCTGAATACTGAAATTTTGTAGAATACGTTGTTTTTGATCTTCATTTGGAATAAGACGATTTGATTCAATATCTCTAAATGTATTACGAGGAAAGGAGCAACTAATATCTGCTTTTTCTTGTGTAACTTTCATTTCAATTCGTTTACGAATAAGTGCTTGAAGTGATTCTGAATTTACACGCTTTTTAGGCACTGGTCTATCAGTATCTGCCAGTTTAGCCATACGAATCTTTTCACTCTTTGCTGGATCGCGGTATTGAATAGATCCTTGTCCTAAAGCAATAGCATCTTTCTTGGAAGAACGACGGCGAACAGTAACAGTAGTCCAATCTTGACAGTCCATTTTGTAATACCTATATTATATTTCTTAAGGCTCTATAAATCAAATTTAATTCCGTCCAAATAATAAGTTGAGACTGCAATGTCTTCTTCATCAAAAGAACTAAAAAATATTCCTGTTTCTATATCTATATTACATGAACAAGAATATGATAATATATGTTTGATGATTACATTGATGAAAAATAAAGTTGGTAAGCGGCGAGCATTTAGTGAGAAAAGTAGTACTGGTGATAAATCTGAAGAGAAAGATATTTATAAGCCTATATATACTAAATTACGCAAAGGTTCATCAAATTTAAAGGATAAGTAAATCTGTAAGGCGCCAGTATTCAAATTGTCCATTTGGAAGGGGGCGTTTAATAATGAATGGTAGACGTTTTTGTTCAAGTTCTAGTCGAGCAATATCGCGTACATCTGTGATGTGTTTTGGCACTGAGACGAATGGTACAGATCCTTTACTAATTTGATTAGCACGGAGACCGATAATTTTAGTCTTTTCAAAGTTTGTTAGGAATGGATAAGTCCGGTGATTAGAATCCGCCTTATCTCCACCTGGAGGTACAAATTGTAGTGGAATCTTTGGAATAACTTGTTCAATATAGTCTAAGTTACATTCTGGATGTTGTTGATAAAGACGCTTTAGTTCAGGTTTAACCTCGGGAGCAACTTCTTCATCTTGGACTTCTTCACCGTCGAATTCCTCTTCTGAAGCATTGTCTTCATAGTCTCCACCAGTTTCGATAATTTCATCTGCGTCCATTTCTGATTCTACTGATATTAATTTATTTTAAGCAGTCAAATTTTATATTGGATGGCCATTAGATGCGCTCTAAAATGTTTACGTAATATAATTACATTATTCTAAATTATTAAACGTAGAATGAAGTAAGTATAAAATTGAATTATAAAAATTATATTTTGGGTGAGATGAAAATTTGATTTGAAAATGTCAACCTAAATAATCAGCATAAAGCATTGTTATACTATCAATTCAGAGATGACCGATAATTCCGCAACTATCCAAGACGAACTTAAGAAGTATGAGAGCTTCGATGAAATGGGCCTCAAGGATGACCTCATTCGAGGTGTATATTCCTATGGGTTTGAGAACCCTTCCAAGATTCAACAACTGGCGATTGTGCCTATGAGCAAGCATACTGATATTCTCGCTCAATCACAATCAGGTACTGGTAAAACTGGCGCCTTTGTTGTTGGCTCCCTTAGTGTTGTAGATACTTCAATTAAGGCCCCCCAAGTTCTCGTATTATGTCCCACTCGAGAGCTTTCTCAACAAACCGAGCGTGTAGCTAAGGCACTCGGTAGTTATATGAACCTTAAAGTACTTTCTGCAACTGGCGGCAATCAACTTCGTAATGATATTAGTACTCTTAAGGCGGGTGCTCAGTTTATTGTTGGTACTCCTGGTCGTATTTTCGACCTTATTCGACGTGGAGACCTTTCGGTTGAACATATCAAGTATGTAATTCTTGATGAAGCTGATCAGATGCTCGAGGACCTTTTCGCAGAACAAATCAAGGCTATTCTTGATAATAAGTTTCCTTCTACTACGCGCCTTGCCCTCTTTAGTGCCACTATGCCCCAGAATGTAATTGAAATTGCAGAGCACTATCTCAGTAATCCTGCTCGTATGCTTCTTCCTCCAGATGAAGTAACTCTTGATGGTATTAAGCAATATTTCGTTGAGCTTGAGCGTGAAGACTGGAAACTCCCTGTTCTATTGGATCTTTACCAGCAAATCGCAGTGAATCAGGCACTTATTTATGTTAATAAGCGGCAAAAGGCGGAGTGGCTTGCTAAGCAGCTTTCAGCACAAGGATTTACGCTTGAATATATTCACGGTGAAATGGAAGTTGGTGAACGTAAGAAGCGTATGGATGATTTCCGTTCTGGAACAGTGCGTGTACTTATTAGTACGGATCTTCTTGCTCGCGGTATTGATGTTCAGCAGGTGTCACTTGTAGTAAATTATGAGCTTCCTGTTCAGCGTGAAAACTATGTTCATCGTATCGGTCGTTCCGGTCGATACGGTAAGAAAGGAGTAGCAGTTAACCTTGTATATGGTGACGAACGAAATACTCTAAAGGAGATTGAGCGTCATTATTCCACTACAATTTCTGAACTTCCTGAAGATCTTGCCTCACTCAGTGTATCTAACTAAATATTTCAAATATAAATAATATAAAAAATAATAATAAAAAATATATTTTTTTTATATTATTTTTGGAATTAGCGTTTTAAATGGGAGTATTATATATAATTTTTATGGGTCAGTTCTAAGAATATTCAATCGTCTATAGTTGTCTGGAACAGGTGGGGGTGCGTTTGAATTGGTATTACTAGGTATTTGATTTTCTTGACGATTAGTATTTTCATTATTATCACGCATATTTCTATTGCTAGTTATCGTATTAGTTACTTCACGTACATCGTGACGGCAAGTAGGGCAATGTACGTTACCTTGTAACCATGTATCAATACAATCGCGGTGGAATGAATGAGAACAATGGTCAAGTATACGAAGTTCTTGATTGATATCAATATCATCTTGACAAATGGTACAAATATCACCTTGGCGGTTGCTGCCAGCGCGGAATAGTGTAGTCGCTCGATCGATTTCTTGTGCTGAAGGATAAACTGGCACACGTTGATTTAGAAAGCCTTGAAGACCTGTATCACCGCCACCACCACCAACCGCAAATAGATCACTGAACATACTACCAAGTATTGTATTCATAAGCATAGTAGTATTTGCTGTACTAGCTGTATTAAGTGGTACTCGAATACGTGTAGTAGGAATATGTTCTTCAAATACAGTTGACATAACAGGTTGTGCCCAAGTGGCATTTGTCGTTGGAATAGAAGGGGCTGACATAATGGGAGCAGTGGTTGGAATAGGAGCAGTAGGAGGAGTAAGTCCAACTGATCGATATGTAGGGGGGGCACGGCCAGCATTTACACGTGCATTAAGTGTTTGGCGATTATTATAACTAGTTAGTCCACGTGAATAAGGGCTAGTATCTGCTACTTGGCGAATATATTCGAGAAGATCTTGTACATTTCTAAATCGCCCAGAATTATAAAGTACATCTGGGAAATAATTGTGAAGATCATTTAGTAGTTGAACTTGATAAATGTTTTGCTGAGACATCTTGGATAAGGTTATTATATATCGACGACTTAAGCCCTCATCGCGTTCAAATTTTATGGAGTCAAAGCTAGCTATTAGTATGTCGGAACCCGATATGTCTCAAAATATGGAAGAACCAAAAAAAGACCCTTCATTAAAGGGTGTAGTTGGAATTCAGAATATGGGGAATACATGTTACTGTAATTCTACACTTCAACTTATTCGGGCGTGTCCAGAATGGAATGCGTATTGCCTTACTCAGAACTTTATAGAACAACTTAAGAATGTGCCCGAAGAGAATACTTATAAGAGAATTTTATTAGCGTATCAAGATATTCTTAAGTCGCTCTGGTCTGCTTATAAGCCTGCATATGTTCGTCCCTCAGGGTTTATTTCTGAAGTTAGAAAAGCTGTGAAGGGTACTGTATATGAAATGTTTGGAGTACCTATTCCAAATGACAGTCACGAATACTTAGTATATCTTTTGGATAGTTTTCACGAAGCCATTAAAACTGAAATCCCTTATGTAGAAGTATCACTTGATCCTACTAAGTCTGAAAATGAAAGAATGATTCTACGCGCAGAAAATGGTTGGAATAAATTTGTAAGCAAAAATAATAGTGAAGTAGTTCATCTATTCTTTGGTATGATACGCAAAACTATTCATTGTACCAAGTGTGAAAATAATTCCTATCAATGGGAAGTTTTCAATTCTTTAAAGATTCCGTGTGAGGGGCAGACATTTAAGGATTGGATTCAAAATGAGGTAAAGGATTCTGAGATAGAGGGATATCATTGTGAGAATTGTACAAAGCTAACTCCTGGACAAGATCGTAATTTAGCAAAATGTTATTCTCATATTTGGAAACTCCCTCATAGTTTATTTGTAACACTTCGTAGATTTAACTGGGATGGTAAGAAAAATATGTCATCTTGTCCCTATGAAGGTGAGAATATTAATTTTAATGAGTTTTTTGCGGTGGAATCAAATGATCCGAGTCGTAATTGGGTATATGAACTTCGAGGCGTATCAGATCATCACGGGTCGCATATGGGCGGCCATTATACCGCACAATTCAAACATCCAATTTCTGGAGAATGGTGGTGGATGGATGATGAAACTGCAAATAAAGAAGAAACCGCGAAGTTCTCATCTTCAAACTATATGTTCTTTTTCAGAAAAATATAGGTTAGACTAACCAAAAGTAATAAGGCCGCGTGACAGTTCAATACATCCAGTAAGCCAACCAAATCGATCTTGTTCTCCTGGGAAAATTGGAAATCCAGCTCTGATAATTGTATCCATATTTCCCCTATCAGGATGCCCATCTTCACCAATTAAACATTCATTCGCCAAATATTTAATAGCATCAATTAATGGATGTGTAATTAAATAATAATCATTAGTTACTTCAATTAATGTATCAGAATCAACCTTTTTAAGTAATAAAATAAGTAAATTTAAACTATCTTCCATTTCTAAATAAGTATAATCAATCATATTTTAAGTTAGATAAATATGATTTATTATTATTAGCTATATTATGGTTATAAATTTATGATCTGCAAGAACGTCTTGTTTTATATTGCTTGCGTTTTTGGTGCTTTGAATGTCTTGTTTTATATTGCTTGCGTTTTTGGTGCCTAAAATGTCTGCCCCCTATATGCGCAGTAATATCAGGTAAACAGTCAAAAATCTTTGTAAAGAAAGTATTTTGATTAGATAAAATAAAATTCAAATATGATTGAGTATTTGCAGGGATGATACCCCTTGACAAATTATCATTAAGTATATGAATGTTTCTTATACCAATACATATTCTTCTACAACCACTTTTTATGGCAGGTGGTATACTTCGAAAATTGTCTAAATCTATTGGTGTATCTGGATAGTTTATTCTAGAAATAGCAGGATTGGCATCAATACATGCGCAAATTTGGTCATAGAATCCGACTGGTGTAATAATAAAAAGATAAGGACATTGTATATATTGAGTACCTCTCACTCTATTAAATACAAGTGCACCAGGTTGTGAATCTAATGTAAGATATCCTTTTTGCATAATGGCAAGTAAGGCTGGGTTAATTAATCGTGATTCAGCGTTTAATGGACCTGGATGGGGTAGGACACCAGACGCAAGTGTAAATGGATTGCTTAAGAAATTCCAGTAGTATGCTAAAAGCCCTCTATATGTATTTACCTCTTGACCTGCGTGGTCTGTATCAGGATTATATGTTACAACACCGGGTGGTAGGGCACTCATATCTTCAGCATCAAGATAACGCCCATTTGCCTCAGCAATACGCCTTGCTTCTGGAAGAACTGCAGGTGGGATTGGATCAATATATCGTTCTTCCTGTGCAGGAAGTAATCTATCACCCATTATATATATTAATAATAATTTAGAATATTTTTTTATTTTAAATAATTTGTATAAATTATATATGTGATTTAGAACTTATGGTTGATATATGGGTAATATAGCACCAGAGCTGGTTAATAAATGCTAGCGGCAGAATCAGCTAAATTCATAATTTTATAGTTCTTATCTGTTTTTTTATCTTCAAACCCTTCAACCTTATTTTTATCTAAAAATACAGTTGTAATCTTACCCATCCATCCAGCTTCACCACATACTCTATAATGTACATGTGGCGCCAATTGCCCTTTTAGTGGTACTTTATAACTCTGTGGGTCTCTTATCTTAAGTACAGCTACACCATCGCCACTTGAAGTTGTTACACCTGCATTTTGGTAATCGAGATAGGCTTGTTTCCATGAGTTTAGTTTTTTAAGATTTTCAGAAGCTGGTTCGGCTGCCCAGTAAATTACCTTTACATTTGGTTCAACATTTACTTTAACTTCTCTTGTAGCACCCGGAGGGTCACGGTTTTCTAATACAGAGCACGGGGCAACCATAGGGCCTAAGAATGGTAAGTAGGTATCCCTATCAAACATAATAGCAAGAGCACTGACGCCAACTAAAACATAAATAAATGTTGCGAGGAAGCTTTTACCAAAAATTCCAGATACGAGATTTACATCGAAGAGGCCGACTAAGAGCCAATTAAGGCCGCCAATGATGAGGAGAACCATTGCGAATTTGAAAAGAAGTTTTCGGACATATGTTTCGGACCAAACACCGACAAACCGGTTTTCAAAAAATGAATCCATTTCTAATTTAAAGCAAATATTTAATACATATATAAATGCTCATAGATATCAAAAATACTAAAGTTTATTTGATTTCACCTGGAACTGGTAAATATAGGGATAGAACTATAACAGTTTTAATTAGATTAATAGATGAAGGATTTAAGAGAGTTGAATATGTAAAAAGCCTGCCAGGTTTAAATAATACTGCTAGTCTAACAAATACCGTTTTAGATATTTTAAAAAGAGAATTAGATGGCGACCAGCCATTCATAATTTTAGAAGACGATTGTGCTTTTTTTACTAAATATGATACAATTGATACACCTCATAATTGCGATGTATTATATTTAGGTGTGGCCTTATGGTCATATCCATATTCAATAGATACACTTTATACAAGAAATAGACCGCATATTATTCATAATTCATCAAGTACAGTTGAGTCATATAATAATACATTAACACGGCTAAAAGGTATGACAGGTGGGCACGCGATTTTATATAAATCACGTGATTTTATTAAGACATTTATCGATAAAATGAATGAAATATCGCAAAATGTCGATGATGTACCACACGATTTATTATTTTCAGCACTCCATTCCTCATATAATGTGTTTGCTTTAAAGCAACCTATGTTCTATCAAGATTCAATACTTGGTGGACAAGAGGACGTTACAAAGCTAACATTTAATGGTGTATGCTATAGTTAATTACTT
>Ga0114962_10000835_pt1 | contig 26799 bp, 25 predicted proteins | sample C_130820_MF_Meta_FD_87017 | JGI IMG/M metagenome (GOLD analysis project Ga0114962, IMG submission 87017) | Freshwater microbial communities from Lake Croche, Canada to study carbon cycling - C_130820_MF_MetaG | ecosystem: Environmental > Aquatic > Freshwater > Lake | place: Lake Croche, Canada... | reverse complement strand
TTCCTTTTAATATTTTAAATACAAATCCAAATTACACAGTAGCGTTTGCTTTAAATGGTACTCAAACAGGTACTAACACAGCCGACGGAGTTCTTGCTTATCAAGGCGATAAACTTTCATACATCATAAGTGTGCCTAAAGAAATTTGTCTTTACTCATCTATTGGAATAAGTGGTAACGCCGCAGCTCTTGAAGGTAAATTTATTATTCTTCCATTAGCTACAGATAACTCTAAAGATGTAGTTTTCTTCTTAACTAAATACGGAAATGAATCCCCTTCAGGAACGTTTAACTATTTAGCAATTAGAATTACAGGTGGAACTCCTTTAAATAATACATCCCTTTGGAGACTATCTTCTTGGGGTGGAGAATCGCATCCTAAAGTTGTAGACTATACTTTTGGTAGATTAACTTATGCGAATGCTGGTACTGAATTATCTAAATGGTGGGCTTCAGCTATCCATCCTTCAAGTTTAACTGACTTCCAAGGATTCATGGGATTTTCATTAGGACAGGATTTAACTTCAGATGTTTCTAAAATGAACTATGAAGGAATAACCCAACCAAAAATAAACGATGCTACTTATGTTCCAGCTACAGATGTTTTTAGATATGGATTTTCAGCATCTTCTCCAAACCTATCTGAAATAAATTTTGTTACGAGTAGACGTAAGATACATTTCGGTACAATAGACGGAGAAACTCAAGCAGAACTTTCGTCAAACTCTTTTGCCAAATTAGATTTTTCACAAATTTCAGTAAGAACAAATAGTGCTACATACGCTTCTATTGCTAAGGGAGATGGTAAGTTTTTTTACTTATCAAACTTAGGTAAAGATATTAGATCAATTTCTACTGAAGATAAATACTACGAGTCTCAAGATGAATTAATGACAACAGCTTTAGAAGGCTTAGGATTAATTTTTAAGAAAATTGTATGGTACGAAAAAATAAATTCAGTTGTAGCGTTAACTACAGATAACAGAATTTTCTTTATTACTGCCCACGAAGATACTCAAATAAAAGCAATTTCAGAATTTAAATCTTTAAATACAGTACTTGATATTTGTGCAACAAACGCTTCATTGTATTTCATTCTTTCAGATGGAAATTACCAACACGTATGTAAATATTTAGTTAATGAGTATACTAGCTTAACAACTACTGTTGAATCTAAATGGACAGGAGACTTTGCCGTTACTTACCCATTCACAACGGGAACACCAAATAATCCTTTTGATATGTTTGCATTATTTCAAGGACAAGTTGTGTACGCTTTTTTCAAAGGCGTTGAATATTCTTTTACAGTCCCAAATCCATGGGACGGATTAATATCGTCATTACCAATTCCCTTTAGTTTAGCTTCAGCTAACTATACTGATAGAGCATTTTTCTATGGTAAAAAAGTAACTTCTAAAATCAGAAGCCTTCCAATTGACGAAGGTGGACAAGGTGGCACAGCGGTTGGGGATGCCCATAGAATTGACCAAGTAGAATTTATGGTCGATGGTTCTGGACCATTTAATTCTGGAACAGAAGACGGGACAAGATATGGCGTTGAAGGATTGTCGGTATCGGCACTAAGTACTAAATATGTAAAGTTTGATTTTCCACAAACCTCTGATGATGAGAATCATTTCTACATCGAAACAGATAAGCCTACACCGTTAAATATTTCTGGTGTAGCATATAGAGGCAAGAGTGATCCGGGAGTTTAAGTATGGCGACAAGTAGTGTATTAGCTAGTGGTGCTTCAGGAGCCGCAATGGGATCAGCTTTTGGTCCTTGGGGAACTGCTATTGGTGCAGGACTAGGTGTTGCTGGTGGACTATTAAGTGCAAGTGCAGAAAAGAAAGCAGCAGCCGCAAAAGCAGCAGCATTAGAAAAACAAGCACAAAGAAGATTAGCTCAAGGTCAGTCACAATCACTGGCGATAAAAGGTCAAGGTCAAATGGACCAGACTACTCAGGCTACCCGTATGATCTCCTCAGGGGGAGCTACAAGAACTGAAGCAGCAGCAGACTCATCTTTAGCTGAGATTGCTAATAGAGCACAAAATGAGTCAGTCATAGCCCTTCAAAATGCAGAATATGATGCTCAAAATATTAGAGAAGATATAAATGCAATAAACCAAGATTCAAGATCAAATCAGACCGCTGCTTATATTAATGCCGCTACTACTATTTTAGGAGCCGCAGGTAATTATAATAAGAATAATCTAGCAGCTAAGTACGCTCTTCAAAATTCATCTAATGGAGTAAGATAATGGCTCAGATAGACTTATCAAAATATTCACCAGCAATTCCAGATATGGGCAGAGAACGTCAAGTATTTGCCGGAGAAGGTGACGTTAATGCGTATAAAGCTTTAGCTAATCTTGGTGGAAACATGGCTCAAATGGCTACTGATTTCCATAATAAAGAGTTAGATATTTTTACAGATCGTGAATCACAAACTGCACTTAGTAGTTTTAAATTAAATGTAGCTAATGAGCAAGCAAGAGCTTTAAATAATCGTTCAGCAAAAGATACAATTTTAGATGCAGATGGAAACGATACAAATAAAACATACGATCAGCACATCGCTGATTATATCGATGAGCAAAGAAAATCAGCAGGAAGCACACTTACAGAAAATATTTCTAAAGTTAAATTTGGTGGTGAATCAGATGTTTATTCTAACCACGAAAAAGTAAAAGCTGTTTTTAAGAACTCACAAATTGTAGCAGAATCAGGAATTAGAAACTACACCCAAGGTATTTCTGCCCATGCTGATGCAATCATTCAATCAGATGGAATAAATGTAAAAAAGAATTTTGAACAAGCTTTAATTAATCTTGATAATGAACAAGGTAAAGATTTACTTAAGACAAATGGAACAACATTATACTCTGCTCAAAAACTAAAAGGACAAAAAGAACTGATTACTTCAGCTCTTGATACATCTATTAGAGAAGCTAAAACATATCCTACAGCTATTCATGACTTCTCATCTTTAACTGGATTGGGAATGGAGTTTAAAGACTTAGGTGCTCTTAAAAAATATGTAATCACTCAATATACAGATTCACATGGGGAAGCTCCAGACGAACAACATATTCAAAATATTGTTGGGGATATCACAGGAGAAGATCCTACAAAATTAAAAGATACGGATTCTCTACCTTCATCAATTATGCAACCACATGAAGCAATGAAGACACTTACACCAGAAGAGAAGCGAGATAAAATTAATCAGATGCTTGCTATTTCATTTAAGAATGAAAAAGAAAAATCAGGAAACATAACTAAACAAGCAAAGGATTGGATAGCCGCACCTGCTGAATCTTCTTGGAATGAGACAACTCACCAATCTTGGGTACAAGAAGGTGTGTCTATTATGAATGATAAAAATTATCAAGGTAATGCTGTTGATAAAGTTCGTGATGTTTATCAAGCGGCTGACACAGCAGTAATGGCTGATGCTAAAAAACTTTTACTTTCTAAAGGTAAAGCAGCCTATACAGATTTCTTAAAAAACTCTACAGCTCTTAGAGAAAAATACGTTGGCGAAGTACTACCTTCTGTAATGAGCAAAGAAGAGTATCAAAATGTTTTAAGTACTAGAGGGTCTGTTGGTAAAGCATTTGCTCAAAGTGGTGAATTAAAACTCCTTCAATTAGAAAGAGATGTTAACTATAAACGATTTAATAATCCCGGTTACTTTGCAGAAAGCACAAAACAATACGCAGATATTTCTGGCAGAGCTTTTAGAGTTACGAAAGATGGGCAAGTACAAGTGAACCCAAAAGAATTGGCTCATTTAGAATCATACAAAAATAATATCATGAGACAAGCTGGTACAGGGGTAGCAAATATAAGTACAACAGATGTACTTCCTCCTCATTTACTAAGCCAAGTTTCAAGTGCAATTCAGATTGCTGATCCAAAACAACAGAATGCGATCTTTAAACAAATCAATCAATCTGCCCCTAGAGTAGCTACTGGATTAGTTACCCAATTAATTAAAGATGGTAAGATCAATATTCTTGATGGATCAGTAATGCTTAATTCACAAGTAGGTGATAGCAAGCAAGCTGATATTCAAAATGAAACATTGATAGCATTAAGAAATAAGTATCTTAAAGATCCTCTTCAAAAGAACATCAAAGATATGCAGATCAAGGGATTCTTTGGATTTAATGCTGATTATAAAGAAGTATCAGATACCGTTGATAGCAAACTTAAAGACAATAAAATGCTTTCAGATTTAAAAGAAGTCTCAAGAGCTAATGGTCTTTCTGAAGATCAAATAAATAAAACGTACCTTAATCAAAACTTAAGATTACTTGTTCTTGACAAGCTTTCTAAAATGACTCCTGAAGCAGGGACATCTGTTTCCACTAGAGTAGAAAATGCTACCAATGAAGTAATGAATAATTTCTACGGAACAAGACTTCAAGTAATTAATGGTGAAAATATTAAAGGTGGATTTCCTACAAATTCAATTAGAAATCCTGAAAAAGTAGATGCTACAGCGACTAAACTTTCTGAGAAAGTCAAGGAAGCTTTTGATAGTGGGAAATTAAAATTTGACTTGAGTGACTATAAAGGAATGGATAAGTTCAAAGCTTTTAATACTCTTCCACAAGATCAACAAGATAAGGCATTTTCAAAATATCTTATGGATTCTGTGTCATTTAATGGAACAGATATCACTGGAAAGAATGGTCAATTAGTTGGTATGTTTAAAGATAAGACCAATGGAACTTTTTACAGAATTAAACTTAAAACACCAGACGGTAAAAGTTTTGTTCCAGTAATTAATAGCACAGGGGAATTTGAACGACATACTCCTGATGAACTATTTAATAATACTTTTGGTAAAGCTCTCCATAATGAAACTCAGTATGGGAGTAAGAAAACAATTCAACAAAGAAAAGGTAAGTAGTGGCTAATTTAAAAGGTATATTAAGTCCGAACTTAGAAAATAATCTCGATGAGATGAATGATAATGCCGTCAATAATATGCCTGTACCTACGCCTTCGGTTTGGGATTACGCCAAGACAAGAGCCTCTAATTCATTCATGTTTGGTACAAGTGTTGCCTTATCTACTTGGGCACAACAAGGAAACTCTCCTAGATATGATGAAGCCCAACTAAGAAATCTTTACCCTGACACCCCAGATAATTACTGGAAGGGTGGAGCAAATGCAGTTCAGGCTGAATTTTTATATGACAGATTTAAAAATGAACAAGAAGCTCAAACACAAAGAACACTTATTGCCGGATCATCAGACCCTAATCCTACAAGCGATACCGCATTAGGAATTTTAGGATTTGGTGCGTCTGTAGTTGGTGATCTTGCTGATCCAATAACTCCACTCTCATTTGCTTTAGGTGCAGGAATGACCAGAGTAGCAGGTGGATTGGTAGGTCGTGCAGCCCCAGCATTTATGGAAGCTATCTCATCGTCTAAATATATTAGAGGTGGAGCTACTCTTGGTGGGGAAATCATCAATAATATCGGTGCAACATTAGGTGCAGAAGTTGGTATTAAATACCCTTTAAATCAAGCTATTCTAAATGAGTATGAAAAAAAGGATAGAACTCTTTACGATACAACAGTTAGTTCTATAGGAAGTGCTGTCGTAATGGGAGTCTTAGGTCACTACGGTGGAAAACTTTTCAAATCAGCGTTTGGAAAAGATAGTTCTCCAGCTCCAGAGTTTGCAGAAAAAATGCGTAATGAAAGTTTTTATAAAACTAAAGATCAGGCAAACGCATTGCTTGGTTCGCCATCTGCACATGAAGCAAACTTCAATGAAGCAGCCACTAGAACATTTACAGAATCGGCTTCGCCATCAAGAACTTCAAATACTGAAGTAATGGCTATGAAAGCTTTTAATAAATCTAAAGTTCCTGAGTTTCAAACCGCATCTCCTTTTTATGGTGTGTACGAAAAGAACTCTGGAAAATTAGATTACGCAGGAGAAAGATACGGAGACACCCATGTGTTTATGTCTTCACCTGAAGCAGCTCAGGGTATGCTTGATAACTACGCTACAAAAAATCCGTATGGAGTATATGGACATAAAGGAGGATTAAATCTTCTTGATCTTAACAACACTCCTGCGAATGACCATGTAGATGTTTTAGATATTATCGAAAATGAATTAGGTGCTACGTTCTTTAATAAAATTCCAGACAACGCTTCGCTTGCTGATGTATTTAAATCTGTGATGGATTCAGAAGGTCACGAAGGATTATCTGGAAATGATATCGTTAGCATGTTTAATAAAATTAATAAGAGTTTAGAAGGTCAAGGATTCCAAGGAACTCTTCACAAAGAAACTCTTGGCGATACTGCTCATGACGTAATGTCTATATTTGATTCAGCAATGAATGAAAAAGATATGGCTAAAATGTTTGAGGGAATTACAAGTAGTCCTGATACTAGTGTAATGGAAGACCCAATTATTCCAAGAGCACAAGCTGATATCGTAACTGCTGACGGTAAAATTATTAAAGCAGAGCAAGAACTTTCTCACGATGTTTTCTATGATAACGATCCTGAGTTTAAAAAAGAATACGATAAATTTAATGACCCTGAATATTTGGCTAAGGTTCAAGAGACTATGAACTCTGATCCTGCTGATTTAAAAATCGAAGATGTGGCTAAAGATATTTCTTCTGATTTAAAAGAAAGCATTAATCAAGTTAGTCAAAAGTTAGGGACTGAAAATACTGAACTTGATCCTATGATGAAGCATTATGGTGAATTAGAAGAACAAGTAAAAGAAGTTCAAAAAGAAATAAAAAACAATACACCAGAAAAAGAAAATGAAATCGTTAAAGCGATGGAAAACTGTTTAAGGAAACACTAATGGCTGATGAACAAAACCCATGCGAAGTACCCCTATTGGCTGCGTATCCTTTTAAGGGTGTGAACCAAATTAAACAATCCCTTCGCTATATAGATGCGATTCGTGGGAACATCACAGACCGTGGTGCTCTTAGAATATTTATGCAAGATTACGCTAAGAATTTAAACCTTGAATTAGGTACAAAGCTTTTAGCTGAATTAGATACTCTAGGCAAACATGCCTTAAATACTGATCGAATCCTTAATCCTGCCTTTAATGGTGATCATTTACAAGCAGCTCTTTCAATCTATGAGTCTACAACTTCACAAGTTAAAGGTGCAGGGATTAATGCTGAAGCATTGATTCAAGTAAAACAGAAAGCATATTTTGGAAAGTTCTCATCTGATATGGGAAAGATCGGTTTTCAACGTGAAGTTAAAGCTGGTGCTTTTGATGCTGAAATTCGTGAAGCAATCCGCACAGGAAAACCTTACGATGGATTAGGAGCAGACAAAGTAAACCAAGCTGTAGCGGTTTTTAAAAACGCTTACTCTATTATGAACCATGAACTCAACACAGCAGGGTTAAGAGTTTCATATAGAAATGATTACTCTGGTCCAATCGTACATGATGGTTCAGCTATCTATGATAAGTTTCCTGAATGGGTTAACTCTTTATCAAGAGCCTTAGATATTAAAAAAGAATTTCCAGAGATATCGCTAGAAGCTCACCAACAATTTGATGAGTTAGTAAAATCTGGCAATGTGCAATTGGGTTCTAAAAACGAAGTTCTTAAGATGCTTGAGTTTTCATATAACAATATCACATCAAAAGAATCGGCTTTAAGAGATGAGATTCCTCATTCACTAGAAAGACCAGCCTCTATTGCAGATAGACGTTCGTACGCTCGTTCATTTACAACGTGGAGAGATGGACAAGCAATTACTGATTACTTAAATGAGTTTGGAAAGTATAAAACTCTTGGTGATCAAATGGCGTTCTATACCCGTCAAGCTGCTAAAGATGTTGGCTTAGTTACTAACCTAGGAGCAACGCCTACTAAAGGGCATCAAATGGTTAAGGACTTAGTGAAAAATAGAATGACCTTAGATGGTGCTTCTGAATATGCTAAAGACGAAGCAATGAAAACCCTAGATACTGCATACTCGAATCTTACAGGTGGGAAACGAGCAGACCCTAATTTGATTGGATCGATATTACAGGTAAACCGTATTATCACAGGGCAAGCAAAATTAGGTATGTCAGGATTTACTCAGTTGATTCTTGATCCTATTGGAACAACTCTTCAAACTAGAACCTTAATGCAACAAAGTTTTATCAAAGATATTTATACTACTGTAGCAAACTATATTCCTTCTGTACTTGAAGCTACTCATAGAAAAGATTTAGCTGACGTGTATCTTCATTCAGCAACAGAACTTCAAACAATCTATGAAGAAATGTTTAAGATGAATAATGGGGTTATGAATAACAATTCTAAACTAGGAAGCCTTCTTAACCTATCAGGTGAAATGGTTACAAAATATAGCGGAGCAAGTTTCTTTAACAAAGTTTCGTACATCACTAACGCTAAAATTTATACCTCATGGTTGGCTGATGCTGTTAACGCAAAAGAAATTAACCCTGTTATGCAAGCAGATTTAGATAAGTTTAACGTAACTAAAGAAGACCTTAAGGTAGTTTCGCAATTAAACCTTGGCGGTAGAGAAGGATTGAGAAATCTTTTCAATATTACAGCTCAAGAATACGCTGACATTTTACCAGAGAAATACAAGTCAATAGAAGATGCTCAACATGGAATGACAGCATTTATGGATCGCATGAATCTTTGGCTTATGGATAAGATCAAAACTGGTGCTCAAATTCCGGGCAACAGAGAACGCCGTATTCTTAACGGTGATTCATTAGCCGGAACTCCTGAAGGGGAAATTCGTAGAATCTTTACTCAATTGAAAATGACAGCCCTTAAAGCATTCCTAGAAACTACAGTAGGAACAGCTAGAAAATTAGATACTACTGGTCCTCAAGGTGGGAAACCCGATTGGACAAATGGATCTACCATGCGCTCAATGGGATCACTTGCTGCTTACCTTACAGTAGGTGGAGCTGCTTTAATCTTGGTAAATGCTATTCTTAGTAACGATAAAAAGACTATGAAGAAGTTTGAGCAATTCGATCCAAGCCTTTTACCTGAAGCATTCGTTAGAGGCGGTGGTGGGTTTATTCTTGGTGATTTCATTAGTATGGGATCAAACCCAGCTATGAACGTTAGTAAGCTTGTTGGTCCAGCGGCTCAAGGGATTGTTACACCTCCAGCTTTAATTGCCGATTTATCAAAAGGTAAAGCAGCAGGGGCAGGACTTAAACTAATCAAGACTTACGCACCGGGTTCTAATATGTGGTTCTTTAAACCATTCATGTCGGGAATGTCTGACTACGTTAAGACCCATCAAAAAAGAAGTGGAAGTTCATCTAAGCATGGAATAGAATAAATACATTCTCTTAACACAAAGAAGTCTCAAGGACGGAGGTTATCATGGCTACAGCAGGAAAAGGTTTACCTTTTATAGGTAAAATGAATGAGTTTCTAAATAAAGTTCTTCATCCCACAGTACAAAAAATAGGTAATTCAAGAGCCGCTATGGATGTTATCCATAAAGGTTACTACATACTGAATCCAGTACCGTCGATCAAGTACATCGTAGAAGCTGGGTCAACAGATAACTTGGTAAAATTAACAGCTCACGGTTTTAAACCGGGAGATTTGTTTCGTATAGGCGTTACAACTAACCCTATCCTAGAATTTGAAATCACTATTGACGAAATCGTAGACGCTAACAGCTTTAAACTGGCAGGCTATCTGTCGGCTAATTTAACTGCTGGTGATACATTTGACTGTCTAAGACCTGTCTCAGAAAGATTTGCGGCTGATGGTTCGACACTAGCATCTATTGCTACTCCTGCTGTTTCTTATAATAGAAAAGCTGGGGGGATTACAACTCAAACTTCAGTACTTGAAGACTTGGATACACCAGCAAACTCACGCGCGATGCCCGTAGTTCTTCATGGTGTGGATGCAGCTTCAATTACTATCACTTCAAACGATTTAAACATTGCTTCATCACATGTTAATGATTCGATCAGACTCGGTGATGGTACAACTCTTACAGGTGTAACAGCAAACAATGAATTGAAAGTTAAAGATATCGACGCTCAAACAAACTTCGGTTTGATTGCTGATTCAGTCGCTACTACTGACACAGGTTCATTTAGTTTAATTGCACTTACTAAAAAGCTTAACCAAAGCTTAACAGCGATGCTTACTAAATTAAGTGATCGTTCACAGAAAACGCAATTAACTAACGGAACAAATGATGTAACTGTTAAAGACATTGCTAACCAAATAGTTTCAGGTGACTATGGATTAGTTGTCAACGCTGCAATTCATGGTCTTACTACCGCAGGTGGTGGGGCTTATGTTGATGTTAAAGTAACTCCATCAGGAGCCGTAACTGTTGAGTCTACTTCAAATGGATTAGCTCTTGCTTCAGAATCAACTCAAGTAGCTAACGGTGTTTTAATTGGACCAGTAACAGAAACAGCTCCAGCAACAGACACGGCTTCATCAGGATTGAATGGTCGCTTACAAAGAATTGCTCAACGCCTAACTTCAATGATTGCATTACTTCCAGCAGCTCTTGGTCAAGGAACGATGGCGCAATCTTTACGAGTTGTGCTTGCATCTGATCAATCAACAATTGTTGTGTCTGCTACAGCTACAACAAACCTTGATACAAACTTAGGTGCTAAGGCTGATGCTGTAGCTACTACAGAAACAGGAACATTTTCTTTAATTGCATTAATTAAATTCTTATCAGCAAACTTAACGTTAATGTCTGCAAAACTTCCAGCTTCTCTTGGTATTAAAACTTCTGCTTTATCTTTATCAGTGACTCCATCTTCTGATGGTGTATTTGCTACTAAGCCTAAAGCCCTTACTGGAACATACGCTGAAAACTTAGCACTAACTACAGTGGCTACATTCACAGCTCCAGCTAACGCTATTGGAGCTATTGTTCAAGCTGATGATCAGAATGCAAATTCTTTAAGAGCTAAACAGGGAGCCGCTGCTACTGCCAGTTCAGGTATGCAATTACAAGCAGGAAGAGATATGAAATTTGATTCTGGTACTGATATTTCAGTATGCTCTGAATCTGCTTCAGTTAAAGTTTACGTTCAATGGTTCATCCAATCATAAGGAGATTTTTATGAATAAGTTATTATCTGCGATACTAATATACTGCCTGACTATTACTTCGGTAATGGCAGGTATGCCTCCATCTACTATTTTAAACGAACAACAAACCGTTGGTACTGGATCAACTGTTACAGTTCTTCCAAACAACCAAGGAACTTCTCTTGGTGGGATTAAGACTAGAGTTGAAACGGGTAACACTAATTTATTAATTAACCCAAGTTTTGAACACCCAACATTAGGGTTTGGTTGGACAAAAACTTTAGGTGTTTGGGCTAATGATTCTACAAATGTAATTGATGGTAAAAAAGCAATTCAAGGAGCATATAGTAGTGGATTTGATGTATCTCAAATTTCTACAGTAAACGCAGCTAAATTAGCTGGCGTAAATATGATCGCATTAATTTATTTATATACTGATGATGCTTCATTACAAGTATGCGCAGTGGTAAACTCTGTTGATACAAATTGCACAATTCCCGGAACATCAGGAACTTCTGTTTTTAAACCTGTTCAAATTGCATTTGTTGGTGGTGCCACAAATAACGGAATTAGAATTAAAACCACTAATGGAGTTATGGCTGATACTCATTTGGACTATGCTTTTGTTGGATTATCAAATGGATTTTCTACTTTAAATACAGGTGTTGAAGCAACAACTATTCAAAAATTTACATCTGGCTCAGGAACTTATACCCCAACTGCTGGAACTTTAAAAATCAAAGTTCGCATGGTTGGTGCCGGTGGCGGTGGAAACGGTGGAGGATCTGGGTCCCCCGGTGCTGGGGGAACGGGTGGAACAACTACTTTTGGAACTTCTCTTTTAACAGCTACAGGCGGTTCTGCTACTGGTGGAATTGGGACTTTAAACTCGCCTGCAATAGGAACAGGAAATACTGGAAGTTTAGGGCAAGGATCTTTTAACGTTTATGCTGCTACAAGTGTATATGGAACGGGTGGGGTCGGCGGTTCTAGTATTTTCGGTGGAAGTGGGTCTGGATCAGACAACTCTGCCGGAACAAGTGCTATTGCAAATTCTGGATCAGGCGGTGGCGGAGGCGGATATGGCGGCTCTACAGGTATCGCAGGTAAAGGCGGTGGCGCAGGTGGATACGTTGAAGCCGTTATCCCATCCGGGTCACTATTGTCATCATATAGTTATGCAATTGGAACTGGAGGAACAGGTGGAACTGCTGGAACAAGTGGTTACACTGGAGGAAGCGGTGGTTCTGGGTATATTGAAGTAACAGAGTACGGTGCCCCAACTACTGTGAATGCTTATATTCAGCCCGGATCAAATGCTAGAGTTGCTGGAGAAATTTTACCTATTGCTGGAGCTATTTGTCCTGCTGGTACATTACTTGCTAACGGGTCAGCAATATCTAGAACTTCATACGCACAATTATTTTCTGCTATAGGTATTACTCATGGTCAAGGTGATGGATCAACAACTTTTAATTTACCCGATTACCGTGGACGTTTTTTAAGAGGTGTTGATGGTGGGGCTGCAAATGATCCAGATAGAGCTTCAAGGACTGCTATGGCAACTGGGGGTAACACTGGAGATGCAGTAGGAACGTTACAAGCAGATGGTATTGTATCGCATAACCATACGCTAATTACTGGTGGTACCTATGTGGGTACTTATGGAAACACATTAACAAACTTTTCAAACTCTGGTTCAGCTGGAAGTATTGTAACAGCATCTACTGGCGGAAACGAAACGCGTCCTAAAAACGCTAACGTTAATTATTGTATATTAATAAGCAATTCAAGTGGAATAGTGGCAAGTTTTTCTGGAGTGCCAACCATTCCAGAAGCGGCTTCACCAAAAATTTTTGGATTAGTTAGAAATAATACCGTATGTTCAACTACACCTTGTACTCCTGATCAAATTTTTAATACGTCTGTTTTAGGACCAACTTATGTAAGAACGGCACTTGGGGTATACACGATAGCACTTTCGGGGTTAACAAAAACTCCAGCTTGTTCTGTTGTTATTGCACCAATAGTAAACCAAGCAAATAAATGCCAGCTTCAATCTGGGAATACTAATTCTCAAATAGTAGTACAATGCTTTACAAATGCCACTGCAAACGTTGATGAAGGGTTTTCTTTAAACTGTGTAGGGTATTAATGAACTACTTCAGTGAAATATTCGGACTCATAACTAAAGGAGACCCTCATACAGAAAATGGGGGTCTATTCCTTGCTCATTATATGGTTTTAAGAATGATGCTTGGGATGCCTATATCGGTAGACGAGTATCAAATTTACCAAGCAAAGATGGCGAACTCATTTGTGCAATATGGATTGTACCTGCGTTCAAAGGAACATCAAACTAGAACCGTAAGTCAAGATGAGCAGACAGGGTTTTCAATAGGATCATTTATCCTAGATACATCACACCGTTTTCAAATCTGGAAGTATCTAGTAGAACATTGGTTCAATTACCCTGCTACAGGCACACCGAAATATTATAATCCCGGCTCATATTACGCATGGGCAGTGCTAGCAGATTCAAAAATTTCATGGGTATTCGCACCCTTGTACACAGTTAACTTATTAATTAGTTCTAATAAACCAGCTAGCGATACGAGTTCAAAGTTAATTTACATGGATGAACTATATTGCATGAAAGGTAAATCATGGTACGCAAAACTACTATGGAGTTACTACGAATGGCGTATGGAAAAAATGTACGGTGCTAAATGGATCAAGTCTCTTTATGATATTTACTTTGGTGGGGAAGATATGAATCACCCATTAAGACAACTTGTGGAGCAATTATATGTGGAACATATTTAAAAAGAAACCGAAAGTAGAAACTAAACCAACGTTTGCAGAGCTAACATTTGCCGATGTATCTCATTGGGAAACAGTAAACTTTTCTAAATACGACAAGAAAGTTTTGTTCACTAAATGTACAGAGGGTGTTTTAAATAAAGATATTACCTTTGATAAAATTAAAAAAGAATCTAAGGCTCACGGATTAGTATTCGGAGCATACCATTTCTTCAGGGCAAATCTGCCAGTAATTACTCAAGCGAAATGGTTCTTGGCTAATGCTGGAAATGACTGTGACTTTTACATACTTGATCTAGAGTCAATGGATGGATCAAGTGTTATTGGAGTAAAGCAATTTGCTAAGACTTTCTTGGAATATGTGGAGAGAGAAACAGGTAAATTACCTATTCTTTATTCAGGGCATTCATTTATTGTCAACCTTCAATTAGATGAATCGTTTACAAAATATCCATTGTGGCTTGCCCGTTATACCAATGACATTCCAACAGCACCAGCCCCATGGAAAGATTGGTTGTTCTGGCAATTTTCTGACAAGATGGTGTTTAATGGTATTGGAGAATGTGACGGAAATGTGTACAATAAAAACAACGTTCACAATATTAAACTAGGATAGGTTATGAGAGAAATACTGAGTAAATTATTACAATATCCTTACGTTAAAGTAATAATCGCCGAAGTATTTATATTCCTTTCTTGGACGTTTGATGGTGGTACACATATCCTAGCTGTTGTGTACACTTTGATTCTTATAGATACGGTCACTGGAATTATAATAGCTGCAAAGAATAAGGAAATTTCTTCTAAAGGATTCTTCAGATCACCTAAGAAATGCCTAGTATATTTTACCATGCTTATAGTCAGTAGGTTAGTTGATAAATCGCTACCACTTAAAATTGCATCACCAATCATGGATGCTTTTTTAGTTACAACGGAAGCTGTATCAATACTTGAAAACCTTTCTAAACTTGGATACCCTGTACCCACGTTCCTTGTGAACAAACTAAAAACGTTCTATGAACAAAAACAATTGGAGACAAAATGAAAGAATTACTTGCCGCTGTACTAGACCAATTATCAAGACTACAAGCTGGATTCGATGCAGATATCCTAGCTGCTCATGACTTAGGATTCAAAGAAGGTGTAGCTTCTGTTGTTATCGATCCTTTAAAAGTATTCTCACAAGCTGATTTAGATAAAGCTGTTGCTGATGCTTTAGCTGCTCTTGGGCAACTTCCACTTCCTGTAAGTGACAAAGCATTTTCACAAGCAGACTTGGATAAAGCTATTGCAGATTTCAAAGCAATCATCTTGGCTGAGATTCAAAAAGAAGAAGCAAACATCGAAGCACTTTTAAAATAATTACCTTGGAGGGTATAATGAAAGATCAATTAATAAAGTTACTATTAGAATCTATTGACCTAGAAAAACTAGTTATCGGATTGGTAAAAGACGTTGGAGAAAAAGCACTAGTAGAAGCTGCTGCTAAATCACCTACTCCAATCGACGATGCTGTTCTTGCTATGTTATTACCTGCTCTTAATCCAGCTCTTGAAGCTATGATTAAAGCAAAAATCGCTGAACTTAAAGCAAGCATTTTAGCTTAATGACAACTGATGAATTGGTCCGAATAAATAAAGGCTACTTCATAAAGGTAATTACGGTGGCGGCTAAAACTGCCATCGTAGGTGCTTTTCCTTTTCTTGCTACACCACCATTCCCATTGATATTAGACAAGGCTTTAAACTGGCTCATTACCAAGGTTGCCGATATCTTAGAAGTGGGTTCATACTTTATCTATATTGACTATCGTGTTGATGAACAAGGTAGAGCATACGTTCAAGCTGCTCATGAAGCAGACAAGCTACAAACTGAAGAAGCAAGGATCAAAGCCGATGAAGCATTTAAAAAGTTTGCTCGTTTTAATATTCATTAGTTCTTGTGCTACTGTACCTGATGTTCCTGTATGTCGAGCAAGGGCTGTCAATCAGGGTTTTTGTACATGGACAGTTACTAATAAAGACCTAATTGTTGATGATGTAAGTACGTTAAATGGCAAAACTTGGCTTGATCTTAAGATAGAATCCGTCTATGTACCTGCCGATTCATGGGCAAAAATCAAAGAATATATAATCAAACAGTGCAAAAAAAGTAATGACTGTTCAGATAATCTGTCCACATGGACATCAAAGATTGATTCAGTCAATCCCCTGTAGTAATATTTGTTAACGAACTATTAATATACGCGAGGTATCAGTGAAAAAATTATTAAGTCTTTTGGTATTGTGGACTATGACAATACAGGCAGCCACGGTGGGTATCGTTTCTGGTACTGGAAGCCAACCAGTAGTTACTTTAGGTGCTGGTAAAACACCACTATTAACTCCTGTTGGAGGGGTAGATGCTAGTAATAACCTAGTACCTTTATTAGTTAACGCTGATGGATCTCTTCAGGTAACTGGTGGTACAGGTGGAGGCGGTGGTGGCGGTGACGCTTCAGCAGCGAATCAAGTAATTGGTAACAACTACCTTAACTCTATTGATGGAAAGACTCCTGCTCTAGTGGGCGGTAGACAACCTGTTGATGGGTCGGGAGTTACTCAACCAGTTTCAGGTACATTCTGGCAGGCTACTCAGCCAGTAAGCGCATCGGCTTTACCGTTACCAACGGGTGCGGCGACTTCTGCCAACCAAGCTACAGGTAACTCTTCTTTAAGCTCTATTGACGGAAAAATAACTGTAATGAATTCTGGTGCAACAATAGTTAGCTCATCAGCACTTCCAACTGGTGCAAGTACATCAGCATTACAGACAACAGGTAACTCTTCTTTAAGCTCTATTGATAGTAAAATTCCTGCACTAGTTAACGGAGCACAACCTGTACAGATTGCTTCGACTAACTTTATTGCTTCAGTCAATAACTCTACCACTGCTCAACTTGGTGCAGGTGCTACATTTACAGGTGTTATTGAATCTATCTTTAATCAGCAATCAGTTTCTTTGCTTTTAACATCTGATAAAGCAGGAACATTAACATTGAACCAGTACATCGATGCGGCTGGAACTAAACTTATTTCTTCTTGGGTATATTCATTATCGGCTGGTGTTCCATTTTCAAGAGCATTTACTGGTAACGGAAACTATTTCAACCTGACTTATAAGAACATTGATTCATCATCTACAACAACACTTCAAATTGACACTGCCTATGGAACATTATCTGCTACAACAAACTTAGGTAACGGTAACATTTCTATAAACGAAATAAATGGTGATTCAATTTCTAATACTATTCCTTCTCAGTCTGCACAGGCAGTGGTCACAAGAGCAGCTCCTCAAAAACTATTTAGAACAACTTTCGCAAACGCTGTTTCTAATGGTATCGATACCTCTTTTTGGGCTACCCCTCTTATTGGTACTGGTATGACTGTCAACCAAGCGGCAGGTAACCTAGTTGTTACAACTGGTACAACAGTAAACGATGAGACTATCATCAGATCAAATCAATCTTTCAAAGGGAACATGGAACTTAAATGGTCTACAACTCTTTCACAAAGAATCGTTAACCAAAACTTTTACATTGAACTTGTAGATTTAATTGGTGACGGGCTTGCTTACACTATTAACTCTGCTACTTCTGTAACTGTTACTATACCAAATAACCCGTTCACATCTGCCAACGTTGGTCAATCATTGATCATGCAACAGATAGCTGGTACTGCTGGAACTATTTCAGGTCGGTACGCAATTGCTTCGGTTGCTGGTAACGCTGTTACATTTACTGTTGTAGGTTTCCCTGCTTCTGGTACAGGTACAATGTCTCTTGTTGGATGGAACTATGTTCGTGCTACTTACAACGGTGCTACGGCTACTGCTGTAGTAATTGAAACACAAAGACGTGGTTACAATACTTCTTCTTCATTTACTGCGGCGATCAACACTACTGCTGCTCCTGGGCATGTTGGTGTAATAGCTGTAGAAGATGCTCAAGTTTCTTTACTAGATCAATTACAAGTTGCAGCCGCTACTCTTAACTTAACAAGAAGAGGGGAGTCTGTTCAAAACTTGCCAGAAGAAAGTACTTCATTATTTTTGCAAATTCATGTTTTAAACGGAACAGTTGCTCCAGCATCAACGACAACTTGGACTCTTGGACTTGCTTCTCTTGCTCAAAGATCAGTTCAAAACGTTGCGGTAAATTCCATCTCTTCAATGTCTCAGAACACTCAGCTACCTGTTAACGTGGTCAACACCCCAGCCGTAACTGTATCATCTGGTACTGTGACAGCAGTGACTACTTTATCTAACGGTCAGACAGCCCATTCAGCAGCGGCTACTGGTTCTCCTTTAAGAGTATCGGGTAAAGTTACCACTGCTCTTGATACAACTTTAATCGCCAACGATGCTTCAGATGTACTAATGACTACTGGTCAACAATTAGTAACTAAAGATTTCGCTACTTCGGAAAACGATTGGCAGTTTACTGGTGCTTTAACTACGACTACAGCAGCGGCGGCTAAGGCGGCTGGTGCAGCATCGATCAGAAACTTTGTAACTGGTTTCAGTTACCAAAACACTTCTGCCGTAGCTACAACAGTATTGGTCTTAGATGGGGCTACGACTATCGCTCAGTTCAATGCTCCTGCTACGATGCTTACTCCTGCGGTTATTACTTTTCCAACACCGTTAAGAGGAACAACGGCTACTGCACTTAACTTAAACTGTGGTACTACAGCGGCAAACGTTTTAGTCAACATTCAAGGTTATCAATCATTCTAATCAAGTATAAATGGGGAGCTTCGGCTCCCTTTTTTATTGCAAATTTTCCAGTAAGCCTCACACTTATTACATGGAAGAAGATACAACCGCATCTACTTTTAGAGAGAAATATAGATCATATAAGGCTGGGGCACTTAAACGCTCAATCGACTTCGCACTAACCATAGAACAATTCAAACATATTACTACCAAAGATTGCTATTATTGTGGGGCTAAACCACGGTTCATAAAGCTATGTACTAGTTCTACTAGAGGCGCATATATGAATGGGATAGACAGGTACGATAATACTAGAGGCTACGATCCAGACAACATTGTTCCCTGCTGTACTTCCTGCAATTTCTTTAAGAAGAGTTTGCATGGGGATACGTTTATAGAAAAAGTCAAATCAATTTACTTAGGAGTATGTAGCCATGAAGTCTAAACTGCCAAAAAGATTTAATATATTTGGTCAAATTGTGAAGGTTGAATACGCTGAACTTGACCTACATATCGGTGGACTTTGCCACCCACAAGGATTGATTCAAATCAATAAACAATTGGATGAATCACAGGTACTTCAAGTATTGTTACATGAATTTATTCATGCAGTGATTGGAAGGGTGTCGCTCTATCAAGCGATCACTCCTGAAATTGAAGAAATTATTGCAGAGACAATCTCTAAATCTTTGTGCGAGAATTTTATTCTAAAGAGCAAGAAGCTCTGAGATAACTTCAGCCTCATTTTCAGGGAAGACTTTATATGCTTTGCCAGATACTCTACGAATGTCCGATAGAAATTTATCTTGGAGAGCGTTTCTTGGTGAGTATTTCTTTGACTCTTCTAGGCTTCGTTTTACTTCGATTGCTACAAAAATACCGTTAATGCAACCTATGATATCAGCAATACCCCTAATAGCTTTTGCTTCTTTTACGAACCAATAACTATTAGGGATTGATCGCAAATTCTTTAAGAGTTTTCTTTGGTAGACTGACTCTCTTGGAGCTTTAGTCTTAATATCTCTACTTCTTTTTCCAAGTCCGTCGCCTTTGTGAACCATTTTAAATTTGCCTCGTTTAACGAATCAATTCGTGTAGTCATGTCTGCTTTGTCCAGACTTACACTAATTGTAGCAAACTCATACACGGCTTCCAAGACTTGTTTCATGTCTATGTTCTTGAAACCACCTACCTTTCTTTCCATATTATCAAGGAAGTGCCACATTGGATTGAAGTCTACTTTAAATTGGTTCTTATTTAACTTGCCATTTAGTAACTGTTCTACTGAGAAATTTGTATTTGCTGATTTAATATCCATTATGCCTCCCACTTGCTGAATGTATTTGCGTTCCATGAATCACGGCTGATCTCTACATCACATTCCATTTTCATACCATTCAACGGTTTATATTCGTCTTCCATTATTCGTTTAATCTCTGGTATCAAGTGTATTTCTGAATCGTGAATCTCAAAGATCAATTCATCGTGAATCTGTAAAATCATTCTCGACTTACAACCTTCCAAATAGAACGCAACCTTATTCATTGCCGATCTAATAATGCAAGCACCTGTTCCTTGGATCAAATGGTTCGGTAACTTATAAGCAAAACTGGCGTTATCTCCTAAGAAATATCTAGCTCCAAATTTGTTTCTAACAAACCCACGCTCCTTGCCTACTTGCTGTACCTGTTTCATAAATGCTTCAACGGCAGGTAGTGATTCAAAGTATTTCTTTTTAAGTACATCAGCTTTCTTTAACTGCTCAATCTCATGCTCTAGTACTTCCTGAGTAACATGATTTACCAATGCTAGTTCAGCAGGTGTTACCCGTGACCCATAGATATGTCGCTTACAAATTGCTTTCAATGTATCGAGGTCTGTTTTACATGGAAACAATGCTTGAGCTAACTTAGCAACGCCACCGCCATAGAGATTCTGGAAGTTAATAGTCTTGGCTGGTGTTCTTTCTACACCCATAAGATCAGCAACGAATTGATGAGGATCAGCCCCATCAGTAATCGCTTTAACCCACTCATGTTCCCCTGCTATATCAGCAACAAGTCGGTACTCCATTGCTTTATAGTCTATGGATACAAAGCAGAAACCCTCTCTTGGTTTGAAGGCTGTTCTTGGAGTTTCGAAGTTCCCCTTCTCACACGCTTCAATGTTCTGTAAGTTTGGATCGTTACTACTGAATCTAAGAGTGTCAGTTCCGTTGAGTCGGTAGTTCGTATGAAGTATCCCATCGCTATCAGCAAACCTTGTGAGGGCTTGGAATGTTCCAGCTCTTTTTTCGTGATCACGCATTTCCAAAACATAATGGGCAATCGCATTTGGTATTGCTTTGAGTGCGTTCTTATCGAGAATAGGATTCCCTTTCTCAGACAACTCCAACGTAATGCCTTGAGCATTGAAGACCTCCTTCAACCATTTAGGTCCGGCTTTAAATTTCATATCAGTAAGCTGCTCAATTCTACTGGCAGTTTCATTAACGAGGGCTATCTCTTTCTCGTACATATCTTTACAGAATTGCAGATCAAGTTGAATGCCGTGTCTTTCCATTGCAAATACAGTCTTAGTTAGTTCAACGTTACTGTGAACCAAGTCTATCTGTTCTCGGTGCTGAGGTAATTCGTAGTAAGCGGTTTGAGAATCGTACAATGAGAGCGTATTTTCAACGTCATCGAAACCATAGCGTACCATAATATGAAAAGGTACACGGTCGTAATGTAAGTCTTTCTCCTTAGTTTTCTTTCCATCAACGTGGTAAGTGGTGTAGGCTTTGTTGTCCTTGATCCATAGGGAAACTTCGTCATTTTTAGCCATACCAATACGCTTAAGACAACTGTCAAGAGAGTAAGAGAACTCACGGTTATAAGCAATCCTAGCCATAAGAAGTACATCATAAATTTCACCTGCTAATCTAACACCTTCAATATCAATTCTTCTCAAGTCAAACTTGGCATTAGCCATGATCCATCTGAGATTAGAATTGTGCCAGAGTTTATCTAGCTCTCCAAAGATTGAACGATCTAAGCAACAAACTTCATCATTATAATTATGAAAATTAAAGTAAAAACTATCGCCATTTTTAACTGCTAATTGTAGTGCAAACAACTTAGCATCCCATTTTAATCCGTATGTCTCAGTATCTAAGGCTACTACTCCACTAGTAAGAGAAGAGAGGTACGCCAATACCTCTCCTTTGTTCTCTTGATTAACGACAACTCTCATTAGAATCTTGTCTCTGTAACTGGTTGTTCTGTGACGGGCTTTTCATCAGCTTCCTTATAATTGGCAGCTTTAATTACTGGTATCCAAGTAAGGCAATCTTTAAGTTCATCAGTCGTAGATTCTCTATCTAACTCAATCGACATAACGAAATACTTATCTCCACCCTTACTTACTTCCTGTTTTCTTCCTAGTTTAATCCAGTTATGAGCAGGAGTTTTCTTTTGTTGTGGGTTACTTACATACATTAGATTAAATAATCTTTTTCCTTCGTAGTTTGAAGTTGATTTAAAAGGAACGATTGCTGGTAATCCTTTCTCTTCTAACATACAAAAGAAGTTATAAGAGTGAGTAACTTTGTAACGTACTCCATCTTTTGTTTCTTCGAATGGTCTACTGATTCCTTCAATGTATGGATCAACATGATCAAATACAAATTTAGAACCATTCCATTTATCAACTGTGTACGATTGCTTACAGAAAAATGGAAGTACTAAAACTTCACCTTTATCATTTGAACAAACTGACTCAGTTAATGTGTTGAGATAATCTCCATCGTTTGCAGCTCTTTGTTTTACTGCTTCACTCATCGCTTGCTGAAGTAAAATCTTTGGCATAATAAAATCTTTTGATTCGACTACTACACCACCCCAATCATTCATGTTTACTGCGGCTAATTCTTTACTCTCTTCTACAACTGCTACATCTTTCTTACTCATCTCTTTCTCCTTGATTGTGTTACGTTATTTCGTAACTATTTTTGTTTCTTGTCTAACAATGCTAATAACTCATCAAATGCTTCACCTAGGATTCTACCGTCTGCGGTCTTTGCTCCTAAACGATCACTGCATACTGATCTAATGTCTTCAACTAACTTCTTTGCTTCTTCATTCATACTATTCTCCCTTATTTTCTTGTCTATATTTCTTAGCTTCTAAAAATGCTTCTGCTAACTTATAGGCATCCACTATTAAGTCATCATTGGATAATATACCTGATCCAGCAGGTAAAGAATTATTTCCATTGTGACCATGTTTTAATAACTCAAACGCAATACTATCGATTTCTTCCCACATTATTTAGCCCTCATGCTTAATGACCTAACCACCATTGGCAGGTCTAGTCCATCTATACCATCAAACTGTAAACCTTTCGCAATTGCTTCATTCATTTCTTGGTTGTAGAGACTGTTCAACGTAGCATAGTTGATTGACTGATATGCTACTAGTGCTTCTCTACCCATTCTTCTCTCGATCCATTTGAATAACGCTTCCTTCTGTTCAATTGTTTTAGGTGTAGTCACCTGTGATTTTGTAACCACAGACACTCTTGCTATACCATCGACTTCGTAGTTATTCTTATTGGCTACCAATAATGTGTCAATAAGCTTGCCTTCAATTTCTTTTACAATGGAATGCTTTTCAGAACTTAACGTGCTTGCTAAATCATACTCATCCCTTGCAACTCTTAGTGACTTGACTAGTTCATCAAGTTCCTCTGTTGTAACAACTCTCTTCTCTTCGTTCGTGCTCCATTCATCAGTCATTTCTCAACTCCTTATTTAACCATATCCAGAATATTCGTGGATATTTGCTCTTTGTTTCTTAGTGATTCTAATAGCCCTTCTTCAAGTGACTTCGCAATTAATAAATCATACTTAATAATCTTTTCATGTATTTCAGAACCACCTCTGTAGTTACGTGCTTCACTCTGTAATTCTTCTTCTAACTTATGGTTACGAGAATAATTAATTGAGTATGGTGCGGCTGTTAAGTTAACCCCTACACCACCTGCCCCACGGTTCGCAATACATACCATCATGGTTGGGTCTTTTTGAAATGCGATTTCTGATTCACGTTTCTCGGTTGTATTCTGTTCCCCTGTAATAAAGCAATGCTTAATTTTTAATTTCTCACATACTCTAGAAAGCATTTTATAGTTATGGGTAAATGAACACCAAAGAATACATTTCTCACCACCCTCTACTACAATTTCCGTAAGCATTTCTTCCACCATATCTAAACGTGGTACTTCATCGAACTCATGGATCACACCATCATCTGTTGTTACAAATCCACTAGTAACTTGAAGCATTCTTAAAGCTTTTGTTATTGCCAAATTTGCTGTGACGGAAGCAGGTTCACCGTTATTACGTTTCGTTTCTACGAAAGCTAAGAAGTCTCGTTTCAGATCATCATAAGCACGCTTTTGTTTTACTCCCCATTCACAATGACGAGTGATCTTTACTAAATCTGGTAAATCCAAGCACTCTGATTTTAATTTTCTAAGTGACTTCGCATAAATCTTTTCATTAAGTTCTTTATAAGTGATAGGATTATCAACCCAATTAGGGAAATTGATATTTGGATTACGTGCATTTTTGTCAATAAGATATTTACTTTGAAACACGAACTTGTTTGTTCCAAATATTTTACCAAGGTCAACTGTCCTAAAAATTCCATACATATCCAATGTGTTTCTGAGTATCGGTGTACCTGTTAATCCTAGTCTATAGATTGCTCGCTCTGCTAAACGAGTACAAAGTTTCGATCTCTTTGCTGTACTATTCTTCACTTTATGAACTTCATCAAAGATTATAACTTCAGGATTCCACGTTTCGAGTGCCTTAAATAAGTCTTCATTTAATAGTGCTTCATAGTTCACAGTTAAGATCATACCGTCCACTACTGGCATAATACGTTCATAGACTATCTCGGCTTTTTGTTTCCCTGTGCCTTTAGCTAATGGAAGAACTTTATCAAGATCAATCATAGAGAATAATCCAAACTCATCTTTCCAGTTATGAAGTACAACTGAAGGTGCAACGATCAAACATCTTAGTAATCTATTTTCTTTTCTACACCAATTTCTATAAGTGAGAATTGCGGTTCCCGTTTTACCTGTACCCATTTCAAAAAATAAGCACCCATCACGCTTGTCTTGGAAAAATTCAACTGCGTCCAACTGATGCTGATACGGTTTTATTTTTAACCCATTTATTAAGTAACTTAAATCCATATTAAAAACTCCACATCGAAAGGTGTTCATTTGGTATCTTTAAAACTTTATTCACTGGCTTTACTGCTTCGTCGTAACATTTATTGCAGATATAGTTTCCATCATCCTCTAGGTACGAAGTATCTTTGCACCAAAAGCCGTTGATCTTAGCTCCACATTTACATTTTTTAGTGAAGACTCTTACGCCTTTTAAACTCTGCCTATTTTTTGTCATAGTTCTACCTTATTAAATTCAGCATTCAATTCTGCGTACTCATCTAATACTTCTTGAAGAGATTTAATTTTATCGGTCATGGCAAGTACGGCTGTTTCACCTGCACAAGTACTCTGAAGTCTCCTTTCAAATTCTTCTGTGCAAATTTTCATTCTTGTACTAATACATTTTCTCAATAATTCTGGTTTCATTTTTTACTCCTAAAAACTTGTTGGATTAGCCCGTTTAATTCCTCTATATCCTCTTTTCGGAACTCCTTTATCATCTCTTGCTACATTAGAATCAGTATTTATTAGACCTATAGTCTTTAATTCCTTCATCAATTTAGTAGAGGTTGGTCTAGACATAACATTGTTTAACTGTGCCCAATTATTATATAGCCCCATAATCTCATCAGTAGACATAAAATCCTTCTCACTTCCCTGCTGTAAAGTAGCATCAACGAATTGGTTAAACACTGAATTTTGATATCTATAATCATTCAATGCTTTCTCTGCCTCTACTGAATCAGAGAATGTGTAATTATTTTTAATGAATCTGTCCAATGCTTCTAATATTCTGTTATAAACACCACTCATTTCTTTAGAAATTCTTTCTTCAATATTTTTATCTAATCCAGTAGCCTTATCAAACCTTGCTTTAAATGGAACTATTAACATACGTCTGTAAATAGCATGATTATTTTCCCTACTAGATGGGAGTTCATTACATGAAATAATTAATTTAGCATCAAGTCTCATGGAAACGGTATCAGAGTAAAGCTTTTTAACCATCAAATCCCCACCTGTAACGATAGTTTTAAATGTGGCTGTACCTTCTTTCAATTCGTTCTCTTCAATCTCTTCACAAATATTAAATAGTTTACCTACCATCGAGTATCTATGATTTTCTTTTTCTAAGTTTTTAATAGAGACAGCAGAATAACATTCCTTTCCTACTAATCTTTTTATTACATTTAGGAGAGTCGATTTACCATTAGAACCACCACCAGTAAGTAGTAGTGCTTTTGCTCCTAGTGAGGCATTCATACCAGAAATTGCGTAACCTATGTATTCTAAGATTATGCGTTTTAACTCCTCGTCTTTTAGAGTTATATTCGACAGCATATTATCAAATTCAGGACATTTGGCTGATGGATTATAATCATAAGGAAGAACATACCCAAACCCGTAGTCCACAGAATGGGGTAGTAGTTGTCTATCGCTTAACCTCAATACTCCATTGGCAAAGTTGATGTACCCTGTACTGTCCTTATTAAAGAACTCTGAATCAACAACATTAGAAGTGAGAATTAGTCCTTTAAACTCTGACCTCATATTATTATTTGCCGTGGGCTTAAAGTGCTGAGTGGCAAAATTTTCTAGCTTAGGGTCAGTAACCATTTTCCAGTGTTTTCCGTTGAAGGCGTGAAGTTGTTTTGTTAATTCGTTCACAACGAATGGGTGTTCACGATTAAAATATTTAACAAGATCAGGATAATTTGGTATCGGTTTCTTAGGCATTCCATTTGCATCGTATATCATGTTGTGGAAGCCCGTTGTTTCAGTGGAAATAAAATCATCACCTTTAATTGATAACGGTGTTTTTATTTTCTTAAAATGAGGACACGCTGAACATGAAGGAAAAACTTGTGACACTGATTCACAGGTTCT
>Ga0114962_10000834_pt1 | contig 26845 bp, 8 predicted proteins | sample C_130820_MF_Meta_FD_87017 | JGI IMG/M metagenome (GOLD analysis project Ga0114962, IMG submission 87017) | Freshwater microbial communities from Lake Croche, Canada to study carbon cycling - C_130820_MF_MetaG | ecosystem: Environmental > Aquatic > Freshwater > Lake | place: Lake Croche, Canada... | reverse complement strand
AGCTAGTCAAACTGGTTTGGCAATTACTAACATTACAACTGCTGGTGTTGCTACAATTAGTTCTGGTACATACGTAGTTGGACAAGACGTTGTAGTTACTGGTGTTACACTAGGTACCGCAACTGGGTTTGCTAACGGCACATATTATGTTGCTGTAGTTGGTAGCTCAACAAGCATCACACTTGCCAGTTCATATGCCAACGCAGTGGCCGCAAGTCCAGTAGCAATTACAACAGTAACAGGTTCTGGTACAGTTACAGCATCAACCGTAGTAGTTGGTGGAGCATACAACACAGTAGCAAGCGTAGCAGTAGTAGCTGGTGGTACATACGCTCAGTCAGGTGTTACAGCTGGTTTAGCTGCCGCTCAAACTCCAGTTCCAGCAGTAACTGGCGGTGCTGGTTTGACAATTACTCCAGCAACATTTGGTGTTAACGGTGTCGCATACACTAACACTGGTAACGGTTATATCAACACAGTTCCAGTAACTCCAAGTATCACAAGTACAACACTAACAGCTATCAGTGCATTTACCAGTTCTGGTTTCAGTTCAACAAGTCTTACTGGTAGTTATTTGTTGGCCACTCCACAGAGTGCTGGTACATTCTATGTTGGTCAAGTACTAACACTTACTGGTACTAACACTGGTACTACAATCACTGGTTACTCAACTGGTAAGAGTTATCTTGTTAAAGCCACTAACGGTACAAGTACATTTACATTGACCAATATTGACGGGTCAGCAGTGGCAAACGGCACAGCAAGTGGTGATATCGTTGGTCTAACAATTAACTTATACAAAGCAACAGTTAGTTCAACAGACCAATTGGTTCCAGGATTCAAAGTTGTTACAACTGGTACAGGTGGTAGTTTAACAGCTGGCACATATTACATCATTGCAGTTAACGGAGCAACTGAAATTGTTCTAAGCGGCTCAGCAGGTGGTAATGCCACAGCAGTTACTTCAGCAACAAGCACAGCAACCACAGTAGTAAGTGGCAACGTAGCTGTTACAATCAACAGCAACCAAGGTGCCGCCGCAAGTATGACATTTGCCGCACAAGTAACAACTGGTTATACTGGTAACTATGCCGCTATTCAAGCACAAGCACTAGCTACAACTGGTGGTGTTGTTCGTCAAGACACTGACATTATCAAACAAGAAAACACACAACGTTTCCGTGTTGAAAATGCTGACGGTGTGTTCTACGCTAAATTGGTTAATGCTTTTCCAACAGTTGGCGGAACAATGGCTATCAATGCCACAGACTTCAACGGTAGTACATACTGGGTAACCAAGATTACTAACCGTCGTTGCCGTGTAACACAGAACGTGGTAAAAACTTCGTTCCAGTTTGCTGATGGTGCAACAGTTAACTGGACTTTTGGTTCAGCAGTAACTGGTGTTTCAGTTAAGATCGATAACGCTTAATAAAAGTCGGGGGCTTCGGCTCCCGCAAGGATTATAAATGTCAAGAATAGTTAAAATCAGTAACGGTGATTATAAACTCCAGGTACAGACTGGTGGTAATATCATTTTGGATACGCAAAGTACAAGCGGTACTGTTACTGTTCTTGGCAATCTCGACGTTAAAGGCAATGTGTCTTACGTTGAAAGTGTTAATACAGAAATCAAAGATAACATACTACAATTGAACTATGGACAAACTGGTAACGGTATCAGTAGTGCTAACGGTTATAGTTCAGGTATTGAAATCATGCGAGGCAATTATAGTCCCGCACAGTTTATCTTTAACGAGCAATTGACTCACTTTGATTCAACAACAGGTACCACGATAGCAGGTACATGGAGTGCTCGTACATCTAACGGTACGCTTAATGCTATTCAGTTAAGAACATTAGTCACTGACGGCACAGGTAATTTAACATTTGACTTACAAAATTCAGCAGTAACATTGCGTGTTGCTAACTCAGCAAATTATTATCAAAATGTATCAAATGCTAACGACATTCCGACGTTAGAGTACTTACAGCATTATGTGTATAGTAACTATGCTGGCGGCAGTGGACAAGGTCTTGCAGTCGTTAGTAGTATTCAATCTCCGTTAGCCGGAACAATTAGTACCGCTACGTCAAGTATTGTAGCAGGCGCAACAAATATCATATTCCAAGTATTACAAAATACATTAGTTACCATCGACTCAACTGGTACCAAAATGGGTAATATTAAAGTTGGTGCTGTTGCAACTCCTAATACTATTACTAACACTACATCAAATAATTTAATATTAACTTCCGCCAATGGCGTGGTAGAACTTGCCGGATACGTTCAGCTAGATGATTACGCAGGCACAACTCCTGGATACGCCACCGGCATGACAAAAATATGGTCAAATAGTACAGTTGGTCCTGGAAAAACTGGGGTATATATTACTAACAGTAGCAATCAGTCACCAGATGAGTTGATAAGTAAAAACAGAGCGGTGCTATTGAGCATCTTATTATAAGGAACAAACATGGCATTAACATCATCACTTATCACAACTAGTACCACAGCAGTTTATTCTAGTACAATTTCTGGTAGCCAATTAGGAAATGCTATTACTAGCATGATAATTTGTAATTACACTAGCGGTACTACTGCTACTGTGACATTGTATGCGGTACCTAACAACGGTGGATCATTTGGAACTCCTAGTAACACAAACATGATAGTATATCAGCTGTCAGTGCCCCCAGGTGAGACTGTAAGTTTAGATCAAGAAAAGCTAGTTCTAAGTGGAAATGACACTATCAGTGCAGTCGCTAGTGCAAATAGTGTACTATCAATAACAATCAGCACATTACCAGTATAATGAGATATCTTAAACGACAAACCATTAACCGCAGAGACATAGCCGATACAACTGTGTATTCGGATACTGCCAATGCTAACGTATACGTTGCACCTAAAGGCAACGGTAGCCTAGTATTGCCCAGCGGAAACGGTGCCGCTAGACCAGGAAATCCAGTTAATGGAATGATGCGATACAGTACCGATGCAGTTACTAACGGACAAGTAGAAGTTTACTCAGCAGGTCGTTGGAGAGCACTAAAGTATGTTGAGCAAGGTACAATTGTACAACAAAATTTAGGTGCAGGCGACGCCAACAATACCTATTTTGGACCGCTCAACGCCACTTATTACAATCCAAGTAACAATGCCAACAACACAACTGTCGGAGCACAAAATGTTCTTGTAATTGTAGAAAACGTTATACAGGTCAGCGGAATCAACTACTCAATTGTACAGAATCCTACATTACCTGCAGAAACTTACTCACCAAAATTAAGTTATAATGCTGTGGTTAGTGCTACAACTTTATATTTTAACACTAGTTTGTTTGTCACAGGAGCAAGCGGAAATGGATCAACAGTAACATTAACTTTTACAACACAGGCACAAATTCCATTTGCAGTTGGTGCAACAATTAGTGTAACTGGTATAAATTCAACTGGTGCCGGAACATACAACGGTTCGTTTACAGTTACCGCTAGCACACTATCAAGTGTCAGTTATACAAGCGCAACTACAGCAACGTATAATAACGGCGGCGAAATTGATGCAGTAGGTGCAGTATACCCAACTGTGAATTTAGTAGGTGCAACGATTTCAGGAACTAATTTAGCTGGATCAACAATTTCTAGTTTTGTTACAGATCCAAATACAGATGCATTAGTTAGTGTTACGTTTAGTCCAGGTATTATAACCAGCACCGTAGCAGTTAACACTACATATACTATTGTAAAAACAAGTGCTAGTGGCACAGGATATTTCTTAAACTTTAGTACTCCGGTGCCCTACGGTAAAGTTGTCATAGCCTTGTTAGGCTTTGACGCATAAGGTAGACCACTATCATGGGGCGCGAACTAGGTAGAATTAGTGGCCCGTTACTAGCAGATAATCTCAAACGTAACGGTACAGATCTTACGTTTGAAAACAGTTTACTATATCTAAATGTAAACACTAGTCGCATTGGTATCAATAGTGTTGGCCCAAGCAGTGACCTTACTATTGGCACACTATTAGACGATGGTACGACTGGTACATCGACATTAAACACCGTTAACTTATACGGAACATCTACTACAAATATTGGTAATTTTACCATAAGCGGCAGTACTATTCAGCATTTAACTGGCGGTATTACTGTTAGTCCAAATCAAGCAAGTAGTCCAACTATAAATGTTCCAGGACTAAGCACTAGTAGTTTATACTTTAGTAATAACACCTTAGTCACTACAGTTATCAACGATCCTATAAACATTACACCTGAAGGTAGTAATGGCGGACTTACTAATGTAGTATCGACTTCGGATGTTTCTGCTATCTATAATAGAACTTTACCGGTTGTTCAGTCCGGCGGCGCAAACGGCACAATTTATTTTAGTACTGGTACAGGCATCGGCGGCAATGCAAATATTGTAACATCAGGCAAGGGATACACACCGGGAACTGCAACAGTGACATATAATAGCGTAACATACAATGTTACTATTGTATCGGTTGTTACTACCGGTGGAAACATTAATTTTGCCAACGATGCGGGAAACGTTGCGGTAACCGTAAGTGGTAGTTTACATGCAACTGGTAATATTACGTTTGACGGAAATATTCAACTGGGCGATAGTACATCCGACCGTATCACGTTTGTTGCAGAAGTTAATTCAGATATTTTACCAGCAGATACTCAATACTTAACAGTTCCAACAGCTAATAGATTGTTAGTACAGAGCGGAAATTTGTTTGCCGGCATAGACGATGAATCATTGTTTTTTGTCAAGCCAAATACTCCGCTTTATTCATATACTCCACTTTACGATTTTGGTTCTAGTAGTTTAACCTGGAGTAATGTATGGTCAACAAGTTTAGATGTTAAATCAAGTGCCACTAGTAGTATTACCGCAACAACAGCTAATATTGGAAATATTTCAATCGTTAATAACGCCATCAACAATCAGTTGAATGATATTGTTTTTAATCCAACAGGCACAGGCCAAGTTAAATTCAACGGCACACAGTATGTTAATGGTAACAATATTATTCAAAATACCAGCAACGGACAATTTACATTAAGTAGTACTGGATTTGGATATATTAAATTTAGTGGTACTAATGGACTTGTAATCCCAACTGGAACTACTGGTACCCGTCCAGCAACTCCTCCTACTGGAACTATGCGATTCAATAGCGATCTAGGCTATGGAGAATTTTGGAATGGCACAGCATGGATACCAGTCGGTGGTGCAAGCGCAGTATTAACTCAAGCAGAAGTAGTTGATGTAAACTATGCTTGGGACTTAATTCTAGGGTAATCAACCCGTAAAAATCAAAACAGCTAAATACTATTACTGTAAAATCTGACCAAGGTTTTACGAAATTCAACTGTGGTAAACCGACAAAGAGCCGAAAGGATGCGGGAAGATTCCCAAACTAGGTTAACCGTGAAACACGGGGTATAAGGGAGCGATAATGGCTGTTGGTCGAATTTCGGGTCCGCTCTTAAAAGACAATTTGCTTCGCAACGGGGTAAATTTAGCTTTTGAGACGAGCCTACTGTATCTGGATGTTGTTAACAGCCGCATTGGCATTAACACCACACAGCCGGCCTACGACTTGGATGTCAACGGTACCACTCGCTCAAACAACTTATACGCAACTACACAAGCTAACCTAGCAACATTTACTATTAGTGGCAATACCATTAGTAGTTCTAACAGTACAATTAATTTAACTCCAACTGGTGTTAATCCTACAGTTTTAGCGGCACTAGTCAACATTGGTAATTTAAGTTTAACTGGTAATACACTAAGTTCGACAAATACTAATGGTGCAATCACACTACAGGCTAACGGTACTGGTGTAATTAATTTAAATTCAAACGTATTAATTACTGGTAGTTTACATGCTACCGGGACTATCACTGCTGACGGAAATATTCAGCTTGGTGATCAAATTACTGATACTATTAGTTTTACAGGCGAAGTAAACAGTAATATTTTACCAGCAACTACTAACACATACAGTCTTGGTAGTAGTAGTTTACGTTGGAAAACTGTTTACGCTCAAACAGCAACAATAACTAACTTTACAGTTACTACGCTTACAACTCCGTCGTTATCCACTCCTAATTTAACAATTAGCGGAAATAGCATCACTGCCACTACATCAAATACCGATATCAATTTTGTAACTAGTGGCACCGGTGGAGTTAGTTTAGGAAACTTTAAATTTTATCAAAGTTCTGTAACAAACACAGCTACTAATGCAGTAAGTCAATTTACTAGTACAGGTAGTGGATACTATAAGATCACAGGAACATACGGAGTTGTAATTCCGGTAGGAACGAACTCACAACGCCCTGCGCTAGCATACGAAGAGCCAGGAATGATTCGTTTCAACACAGACTTAGGTCTAGTAGAAGTTTACAATGGAATAGTTTGGGGAAGTGTGGCTGGTAATAGCGTAGGTGTTACAAGTGCAACAGCACAAGATATTGGCGTACAAACTGCACTCTTATTAGGATAAAAAATGTCAACCGTATTTAAAAATAAATTAGCTGCCAGTTTAGGAACAACACCTACGACAGTATTAGCTACTAGTGCAAGCGCAACTACTACAGTACTTGGACTTAGCTTTACTAATGTTACAAGTTCAATTGTGCTAGTCAGTTTACAATTACAAGATACAGTAGCCGCTACTACAGCATATTTTGTGCAGAATGTTATCGTTCCGCCAAACACTAGTGTTAGATTAATCAACGGCGGTGAACGATTAGTACTAGGTGCAAGTACTAATGTAATCGTATCGGGTAACACTGCCGCTAGTTTAGATATGGTTTTAAGCTACGTTGAGATTAGCTAAGGATAATATATGACATACTATGTTGGTAATGAATTTAGTTTAAATGATATTTTAGGCGAAGGAAATCCTAGATATTTTTACGGTCTACGTCGCCTTGACGATGGAACTTTATTTTTTGATAAAGTAGATCAGGTAACTAGTACAGCAAGTATAGCTGTTAATATTCCAGGCCCCAATACAGGAAACTTTGAAAATTTTGAGTACGGTGTAGATTTTTTTGACGGGCGATTAGCAACAGACCACAGTCGTCCATACCCTAATTTATATTTTGATCAATATCGTTGGGATAATAAAAATTGTTACTATTATCTCGACACTCAGGGAAATTTAGTAGTACGTGTTAACCAAACATATACATATAGTGCGGCGCAAATAGTTTCTGCAACTTAATAGGAAAGATATAGAATGGCACAAGAATTTAAAATTGGCAGATTACGATTTGAGTGGAGCGGAGTATGGACTCCTAATACATCATATGCACGAGACGATATTGTTAGTTATCAAGGTAAAACATACGTTTGCTTAATTGCTAATACCAGCGATGTAACAAATTTTTATAACGATTTAAACCATATAACTGGGTTGGGTGCAAGTACTCCTTATTGGAATTTAATTATTGAAGGTAAAACTTTTACCGGACAATGGTCTACTGGAACTGCTTATAGTCTCGGTAATATTACCATCTTTGGCGGCCAACTTTATTATTGTACCACACAACACACTTCTACTACATTTGCCAGCCAATCAACTTATTGGTCGTTATATACACAATTTCCAAACTGGCATATTTCTTGGACTACTACTACCGTCTACGGAATAGGCGATGTAGTTAAGTACGGTGGCATCGTTTATTCTTGTATTACTAATCACACAAGTGCGGCAACTACCGCACTTGGATTAGAAGCTAACCAATCATCATGGAAAGTATTTTATAGTGGAGTAGAATATAAAGGAATATGGACAGCCGCAACTAGATATAAGGTTAATGATCTTGTAAAACAAGGTGACAACATTTATCAATGTATAACTTTTAATAGTGATAGTTCTTTTACTCCATCAAATTGGTCACTATGGATGCCGGGGCTAGAATATGCTCCAGTAAACCCATGGAGCGCCGGCGCAATATATCAAGTAGGTGACGAAATTACTTATGGTGGTTATTCATACATTAGTAAGACCACTAATAATACTGGAAATAATCCAAGCACTGCCACAGCTAATTGGTCGTTATTCACACAAGGGTTTGCATTTTCAGGAGAGTGGAACATCTCGACAAGTTATATCGTGGGTAACATGGTTCGTCGTCACGGTATGTTGTATTCTGCTAACGCAAATAGTACCGGACAAGACCCAGCCGCGTTTTCAATTGCAACTACTTATACTCTTGCTGGAAGTTCAGGAACAACATTAATAGTAGGATCAGGCGCCGGCATTCAACCAGGCATGTATGTTTTAGGAACAGGATTTACACAAGGTCAAACTGTAGTTAATGTTTCTGGAACAACTGTTATCCTAAGTGGTCCTCCAGATTCAACTGTAACTTTAGTAAACGGTCAAAGTTTAAACTTTGTTGGTATAAACTATGCTTATTGGAATTTATTAGTTCCTGGCACTTATTGGACTAAAACTTGGATTAATGGTACAGTTTATACTGTAGGAGATATTGCATCATGGCAAAATACTACGTATGTTTGTATACAAAGCCATACAGCAAGTCTTAATAGCGGCATTGGCCAAACCATTAATAGACCAGATCTCGACACTACAAACACTTACTGGATAATTTATGTAACTCATGCTAGAAAAAATGCCATGAACACTGTTGGAGATTTAGAATATTATTCTAAAACTAGTTCAAGCTATACAGCGTTACCAATAGGAACAAATTCTTACACATTAAGAAGTACTAGTTCAACACCAACATGGTCAAACATAAACACAATTACAAATGTGTACTATGTATGTTCAAGTACAGGCAAAGATTCTGCAGGGTACGGTAATACATGGGATCGACCATACAAGAGTATCGCTTATACCTGTAATCTTATCAACGCCGGCACACAAAATCCTAATACTGTAGCACTGATAGTTGCTAACAAATCTTGGATACTAGCAGAAATGGTTCAATGGGCTAACTATCAGATTACAAATAATATAAGCCCATACACATCAAGTTATGCCTTTGATCCAGTAAAAGCTGCCAGAGATGCGGGTTATATTATTGATGCATTGGCATATGATCTGGGTCGAGGAGGCAACAGTCAAATAGTTGCGGCAGCATTGGCGTTTTTTGCTTATAATCAGAATAATGTATTTTATAATAGTGCAGTTGCCGCAGATGTGCCTTATTACTTGCCTATGTTAAATTACTTGACTAGTTTAATTAACTATGCGGTAATACAACAAACTCCTAGCCCAACAGCTAGTTATCAAATACTCAATTCTATAACACCAGTTATATATCAAACTACTGGCCTAGCTAACGCAGAACCAGCCATAACAGCCGGTGGGATAATTTCAACATTAGTAGGTTATGTTACTACAGCATTGTCTACACAGAGCACTTATTCATTGCCTACACCAAATACCGGTGTTAGTATTACAATATTTGTCAAAACAGGAACATACAGTGAAACATTACCAATATCGGTTCCAGAAAATACTGCTATAGTTGGTGACGAACTTAGAGGTGTCGTAGTACAACCGGCAATTAATATTATTGCAACCACAACTGCTAGCGATGCAGTAAAAAATGTATTTACAGTAAGTAGCGTGGTTTCGATGGCTGATCAAATGCCGGTAATGTTTGCTAATCCAATAATACAGAATGTCATAGGAACTACTTATGCAGGCTTCGGCGGAATAACAACTGGCCAAAAATATTACATCGTAGGATCCACGATCAATGCAACAGCAAACCAGTTTGGAATAACTGGATGCACTGGAACTTATACGTATGTAACGGCAACTTCTGTGTCTAGTGTTGGCTCAAATGCAACATTTACAGTGAGTCCGTTAAGCACAGGAAAATATTCTGTATCAGTTAGTTATGCCGGAGCAGGATACGGCGGTGGCGACACATTGAGAATCTTAGGTGGAAACATTGGAGCTCCGGTAATTGCTGCCACGGCAATGACACTAGGGTTAACTTATACCATCTTTACAGTAGGCGGTACTAGTTACGTCGCTGGCGGCGCTGGCTCAAATACTGTTGGAACATCTTTTGTATATAACGGTGCTACATTAACTGGCACTGGAACTGTAAACTTATCTATAAATGATATCAATATCACTGTTGGTAATATTTCTGGCGGTGGCCTAACAGGACCAATATCAACAATAACTGTAAGTAGTACTAGTTCGACAATTGTTCAACTCAGTGCGTACAGTGGCGGCAACATGACAGTATATGCCGGCGACTCGTTGAAAGACATGTTCCGTTTACGTAATGGTACAGGTCTACGAAACATGACATTAGTAGGATTAGCCGGAACGTTAGGCGGTATTGATAGTTTCTTGATCCAGCGTCCAACTGGCGGCAGTTATGCTTGCCTAGATCCTGGCATAAACCCTAACGATACTACAGCATGGATCTTCCGTCGTAGCCCGTATGTACAAAACGTAACAGCATTTGGTAACGGATGTACAGGTTTAAAAATCGACGGTACACTACATAACGGTGGAAATAAATCAATTGTATGTAACGACTTTACACATATTATCAATGACGGTATTGGTATTTGGTGTACAGGTCCCGGATCATTGACTGAAGCTGTTTCAGTATTCTCGTACTATGGATATGCAGGCTACTACGCCGAAGCTGGTGGACGTATTCGTGCTACCAATGGTAACAGTTCTTATGGTACATATGGTGTTATTGCGGCCGGATATGATTCAACCGAAACACCAGCAACAGGTATTGTGTTTAATCAAAGTACACAGATTCAAGCTTCTGTGCAAAGTTCGTACGGATCTAATGCTCAGTTGTTAAGACTTACTTTTGCAAATGCTGGGTCTGCTTATACAACTCCCACCACAAACATGATAAATTATAGTAATAATTTTCTTGGTGCAAGTTGGGTGTCTGATGGCAATATGACATTTGCTAAAAATACTTTAGCATTGACTGGAAATTCAGAAGCCTGGACATTACAAGGTCTTACATCGGGCCCTGATGGCAGTTATGTTTATCAAAACATTGCAATTCCTGCGGCCGGCGCAACATACACTAACGTGAGTGCTGTCAACGTTAGCGGTTCTGGAAGTGCCGCTACATTTAATATTACAGTAACAAGTACATCGTATACAGTCACCGTCAATAGCGGCGGTACTGGATATGTTGCCGGAAATCAATTGTTTGTTGCAGGGGGCCAACTTGGTGGAGTTAATAGTGTTCATGATTGTATTATAACTGTATTTTCGTTGTCAGGCAGTTCAATTTTAACGGTAACTGCTACAGGAACTGTCCCAACCAACAGCGCATTAAGCTATACATGTAGCTTGTATGTCAAACAAGGAACAGCTACTAGCATAGATCTTTATGGAATATTTTCTGGGTCTGCTACAGCAACGAGCAGTATCAATTATAATTTTGTAACAGGTCTTGTGACACCTAGCAGAGCTAACAGTGGCTTTTTACCAACGCAATATGGTGCTATAAGTCAAGCAATTTCTACTACAGGTAACACTGTTGGTTGGTATAGAATATGGTTTGCCTTAAACGATGTTACCGGTTTAAATACACAATTACAATTTAGAATATACCCTAGAGGTTACAGCGGAACCTCAGGACAATACACGTATGTATACGGAGCACAAGTTGAATTATCTAAGAGCACCTATACTCCTAATTTCTATCTTGAAGTTGCGGCCACTTCAAAATATACAGCGTATGCTAATTTAAACATTACCGGAGCAGGTACCGGAGTAGTCACAGTGGCTGACGAAACAAGAAGTGCTGGCATATTCCAGACTTATGTAACTACCGACTCGGCTGGTATTACTGGTGGTGCCGGATACTTAACTGCTAGTAACAACGCTCAAAGTGGAACCAGTCAGTTTATCCAGCTAGCGACAGCTGATACTAATACTAATGCCAACTACACGGGTATGCGAGTGTTTATTAATAGCGGTACTGGTGCAGGACAATACGGATATATCAGTTATTTTGATAGCAGAACTACAGGTCTTACTCCAAAATACGCATGGGTTTTAAAAGAATCTTTTACTAGTTTACAAATAGCTAGCACCAATCAAGGAACTAATTTATTCACATTAAATGCCAGTGCAACTAACGTTAGTACACTTTATTTAAATCAGCCTGTACAATTTATTCCAACTTATTATACTACCACTGTATCGTCTACTAATTTATCAAAGACCACTGTGACTAGTGCAAACGGCGGAACCAATAATTATTTCACTTGTTCCAGTACGGTAGGTTTGGCGATTAATACCGCTGTGTCGTTTACTGCCGGAGTAGGACAAGCAATATTCAGCAACGTAACTACTGGTTACACATACTACATTAGTGCTATTTTAAGCAGTACAACTTTCCAAATAAGTGCAAACTATGCTGGTACAGTTTATCAATTGAATACTGTAGCTACAGGCACCATGATAATGAATTTTAGTGCTAATAATAATTACTTACAGGCTGGCACAACCAACATGGTTGTTAATTATCCTGTTCAATTTACTGGAACAGCATTGGGTGGAGTTGTTGACAGTACTGTTTACTATATAAGCGATGTCATTGATAGTGGTAATTTTACTATTTCTACAACTTTAATAACTATCACAGTAAGTACAACCACATCTGGAACCAACGCACTAACAGTTAGTTCAGTCGGCGGTACTGGTGCGTTAATTCCATTGAATCCTATTGTATTCACCGGCGTATTTGATAATATTGTTGATAGTCAGAAATATTATATTAGTAATATTATAAATTCAACTCAGTTTAACATTGCTAGCTCATTAATTTCTGTAAGCATGTCTGCAACTACAACAGGTACTAACTTAATTACAGTCACATCGACTACCGGTTTCATAGCAAATCAACCAATTAACTTTATTGGCACTACTTGGGAACCAAACATAATATCAGGAACTGTTTACTATGTTCTAGCTATTAACAATGCTACCACATTTACAGTTAGTCAAACTCCGGGTGGCGGCGCAGTCACTATGAACGGCGGTGCAGGTGTTATGACTGCAAGAACTTGCGGTACATCGTTTACATTGTCAGGGTCGTCTGGGACTATGATTGGTTCCAGTACCAATGCCGTTAAGACATTAACATTGAGTGTTACTGGCGCAATGACAGCTACATTCTCAACTAGCTTGTTTGGAAATGTAGTAATTGGTCAAACTTATTATGTTCAATCAATTCCGTCATCAACTGGGACCACATTTGCTGTGTCAGCTAGCACTGGCACTGTATCAGGTACATCTACAAGTGCTACCCCGTTTGGATTATTAACCAAGACTGGCTCTATGAATATAGCGGCAGTGGGATGGGATCATATCAATCCAGGGACACCAATACTGTCAGTCTTAGACAATACTTCAGTGTACTTTATCGAACCAAGATTAATATATAGTCCACCAGCATTCCAACAAAGCACATACACTAGCGCAGTTGCATTACAAGGCGGAGCAAGTTATTCAGCAATGGGGTACGGTGGAAACTATTGGATTGCACTGCCAAGCCTTGGACAAACTGGAGCAGGATCTGCTGACGGCCAAACTTGGAGCTCGATAGCATTACCATCATCAAACGCATGGACTGGTATTGCATACGGCAACGGATATTGGGTTGCAATAGCAACTGCTTCAAATCTTGCATTTGTAAGCAAGTCGGGCGGCCTTGGCTGGAGAAGTTTTGCATTGCCTAGTACAAACACTTGGTCAAAAATTGCTTACGGTAACGGAATATTTGTAATTATTGCAAACGGTATTGGTAACAATGCAACAGCATACAGTACTGACTACGGGGTCACTTGGACAGCTTCGTATGTCTCAAGTACTCGAGTATTCACCGCAACAGGAAATGCTCGATTAAGTACCACACAGGTTAAAATTGGTTCAACATCACTATACTTAGACGGAACAACTAACACTTATGTATCATCTCCGTCTAGTACAGATTATACACTCGGCACTGGAGATTTTACGATAGAAGGTTGGTTCTATCGAATCGGTAATGCTGGCGCTAACCAGATATTGATAGATCTCAGACCAACCGGCTCACCGTCAGTTAGCCCTACTGTATATTTAAATACCACTTATGTACCAGTATTTTATGTAAACGGTTCTGTAGTTATTACTGGATCTTCGCCAGTACCACCAACCACATGGACACATATTGCTGTATCAAGAACTAGTGGATCAACAACTTTGTGGGTTAACGGAACACAATCAGGTAGCACATATTCTGATAGTAACAATTACATTCAAGGTCCAATAACAATAGGTGCTAATCAGACTGGTGCCAGCTTATTCACCGGATATCACGATGAGTTGAGAATTAGTAAAAATATTGGAAGATATACAACAACTTTCACCCCAAGTACAACAGCTTTTATTAGCGATCCTTACACGTTGGCATTGTTACACCTTGACGGCCCTAATTTGAGTACTAGTATAACAAGTGCAGACGGTTCTGCTAACTGGTCAAACGTTACATACGGTAACGGAACATTTGTTGCAGTTTCAAATAACGGAACACCGGTTACGACATCAAACTTTGTAAGCGGCGCACAGGCTCCTGTTGGTCTAACTACTTATAACACCATGGTGGTCAGTAGCACCACTAATATAGCTAATGGACAGTATGCATACGGAACAGGTTTGCCTGTAAACACCACAGTAACTAATGTTAATACAGGCACTAATACTATTACGTTTAGTAACCCGTTCACTGCCCAGGGCGCTGGAACGTATGTATTCTTTTCTGCTACGAGCAATGTATCGGCATATAGTACAAATGGTAGTGTTTGGACTATAAGCACTATGCCAAGTTCTACCAATTGGTCAAGCATTGCATTTGGCCAACAAACATTCGTGGCAGTATCTAGCACATCTTCTGTACCTGCATATAGTACAAACGGATTTACCTGGTATAGTAGCAATATTGCTATCACTTCAACTGTAGTAACATACGGTCAAGGTGTATTTACAGCATTGAATTCTGGATCAACAGTTGCGTATACCAGCGAAGATTGTTTACAATGGGACCGCCAAACAGTTGCATCCCAACCATACGGCTCTGCAACAGCATTTGGGATTACTAGTACATATTTTGGAGTTATACCAACATTAACGGGATCCTCTTCAGGAAGTATTATCAGTGCAGGATGTAGAACCAAAGGCCGCGCATCGGTTAGTTCGGGAATCATTAGTAGTATTAGTGAGTGGGAAGTAGGGTCTGGGTTAGTTACTAGTAGCTTAGGCGGAAGTTTCTCGTCCGCTACACTTATAGTTACAGACCCAAATGTTACAACAAACGTTCAAGTAACAGCAAGGATTGGAAACGGTGCATTAAGTAGTCCTACATTTATCAACAGAGGAAATGGCTACAACAGTAGTTCAACTGTTGTGTTAGTGTCAGGAGCTGGTTATGCAGATCAATACCAGACAGGATTAACTGTAATTTTAAATAACCTATCTCGATTACCGAGTCCGGGTGACAACTTAACTATTACAGGTGTAAGTCAGATTTATAAAATTACAAGTGCATACCCTGTCTTCGGAACAACGGCTCCTAATTATGAAGCCAATGTGGCAGTAAGTCCCGCAATCTCTGTAGCTAACGCAACCGCCAATGGTACAGTAGTTAGTATTCGTACAAAATACAGTCAAGCCCGACTAACCAATCATGACTTTTTATATATTGGTTCAGGAGATTTGCCTAACTCGCAATATCCGTTAACCAGTAATGCAAATTCGTATCCTAATAATCAAACAGTTGAAGCAAACTATGGTCGTGTATTCTATACTAGTACTGACCAAGATGGTAACTTTAAAGTTGGAAGTTTGTTTGGCGTTCAACAAGCTACTGGTATTGTTACATTAAGTGCTAGTCAGTTTGGATTATCAGGATTGAGTACATTGAGTTTAGGCGGTATTAGTGTTGGCGGATCTAGTGTTGTTATTCAGCAGTTTAGTACTGATAGTACATTTAGCTCTAATAGCGATGCAGTAATTCCAACACAAAAGGCTATTAAGACATATCTAACTAGTCGTTTAAGTCAAGGTGGTGCAAACACATTTACCGGAGTACTTACCGCAGGTACAGTTGTAGTTGGAGGTCCTAACTTTATAAGATCGACCATTCCTAATGGGACAACTGGATCCAATGTAAAAATGCCACAAAAGATTTATTTTGGACAAGTACCAGGGCTAGGATTGGTCAATATTGGTGTAGATGGAAATATGGCGGCCTTAGGTTTCTTTGCAAGAAATGCGTTCCGTAGAAGCTAAACCTATGAAAAGAAAATTATATAAATACTATCAGAGGATGATAAAAAATGGCAGAATATAAACTAGGCAGAATTAAACCAGTATACCAAGGTACCTGGTCAGCCAGCACAGCGTATGTAGTTGATGACATTGTTACAGTAGGTGGAAAAACTTATATCTGTGTAATATCCAATACAGCATCAAGTGCATTTGCTACAGATTTAAATGCAAATCCATCATTGTGGAATTTAATAGCAGATGGTTCACAATGGCGTGGAACATGGTTAAACGGTACAGTTTATAACCTAGGCGATTTAGCATTATACGGTGGTGTAATATATCAGGCTACGACTGGTCATACAAGTGCAACTGCAACAGCTTCAATAACTGCAACTGGAATTACAGTTAATAGCGGTACTGCTACTATTACCTATGCCGCACAAATTGTTCAACCATTCTTAGTTGGTTCAACTATTACGTTAGCTGGATTTAGTCCCACATCAACTAGCGGCACAGTTAACACAGTTAATACAACATTTACTGTTGTGACTTGCTCTACTACTCAGGTAACATTTGCATTAACCGGAACATACACTTCTAGTACATTGGGTACAGTATCTGGGCCAAGTCAACTGGGATTGGAAAACAGTCAATACAATGCAGTTACAGTATCTGCAATTGGTGCTAACGGAACATTTACTTGTGCATCGACTACTTTGAATGTAGGTATGGCTGTAGTAATTTCCGGAACTAACGGAGGCACAGGCACTATTAACGGCAGTGCTAGTGGCAACGGTACATATTATATTATTGCTACAAATGGTTTAGGAACAGGATTTACATTAAGTGCTACACAAGGTGGCCCATCAATTGCTACTACTAGTGGTACTCCTTCTGGTTTAACTGTTGTTATCGAATACTGGGTTCCATATTCAAGTAACATTAATTGGATCGGTGCTTGGACTACTAACACTCGTTATAAATTAAATGATTTAGTTAGCTATGGCGGATACACATACGTATGTAGTGCTGGACACGTATCGGCTAATACCGCAACATTGGGTCTTGAAAACGATCAAAGCAAGTGGACTACATTTAATGCTGGTGTATATTATCAAGGTGCATGGAGTGCAAGTAGTGTTAGATATCGTGTAAACGATGTTGTAACATACGGAGCAGATCTTTGGATTTGTACAACAGCACATACATCTAGTGCATCGTTTGCGTCTGCCAATTTTAGTTTGTTTGTATCAGGATTTGAATTTTTAAATTCTTGGTCAAGTTCTACATCATATGTTTTAGGTGATGTGGTCAGTTATGGTGGAAATACATATACTGCTATAGCAAATAACTCCGGACAAATTCCAAGTACAAGTATTTTATCCTGGGCACCGTTTACCACAGGATTAACATTTGCAGGACAGTGGACTACTAGTCCATCCGGAATTCAAACAGGTCAAACTGGTTATAGAATTGGAGATGTGGTCACTGTTGATGGTTATACATACCTAGCGTTAGCCGATAATGCTGTTCAAACAGTAACAGCTACAGCTACAACAAACCCCACAGCCACAATGCCGTTGACTACAATTAGTAGTAGTGGAGCACTAGTTATTGGAGGAACTGTAACAGGTACAGTTGCCGTTGGAATGTACCTAAGTGGTGGTGGTCTAACAACGAACACATACTACATTACAGGCGGCAGCGGAACAAATTGGACTACTAACTACACTGGTACTGCTATTGCTAGTACAACCATTACAGGCACAAATAATTTAGTTAGTTTACCAAGTATCACACTAACAGCCGCTAGTGCAACAGGTGGAACAGCTACATTGACGTATGCTACACAAACGGCTATTCCGTTTGTAGCAGGACAATATATTACTGTTGCCAATGTAACTCCAGCGGGATTTAATGGAACTTATGTAGTTACTGGTACACCTAGTACTACGCAAGTACAGTATGCATTGGTTGGCACATTAACTGGATCAGTATTTGGTACTGTGGCTGGAACTACAAACAATTTAGTACCAGGACTACCTATTACTTTTGGATCAGCACTAGGTACATTAACAACAACACAACAATACTATGTTGGATACATACCTAACAGTACAACATTCACGGTTAGTACAACATCAGGTGGTGCTCCAGCAACAGTAACAGCTTCAACCGCGAATACAACACTGGGTACTACAAATCCAAAACCGCCATTTGCAACCTACTGGGCACAATTAAACAGCGGTATTAAGTGGAATCCAAGTTATAATACATATTCTGGACTGTCAGCAACCAACGTAACTGGCACAGGTAGTGGCGCACAATTCACAGTATTGGCTAAAAACACAACCTATACAGTTACCGTAACTAGCGGTGGCACTGGTTATTCTAGTACAACTGGTTCAAACACAATTAAAATTCTAGGTACAAGCCTAGGAGGACTAAGTCCAGCTAACGATTTAACTATGACTATTAACACAGTCAGTGGTGGTGTAATTCAAACAGGCGGCGTAACGGTAACTGGTATATCAGTAACATGGGCAACTGGCGTAACTTATGTTGCAGGCGACACTATACTATGGGGTGTAAGTACATATATTTGTATATTGGCCCATATATCTGGATTTACTAGTACTTCAAATCCTAGTTCATCAACAAACAATAGACCAGACGTGGATACAACTGGTTTTTATTGGAATTTATTAGCATCTGGTACAGAACAAGCTGTACTTACCACACAAGGAGACATGTTCTACTACGGTGCCAACGGCCCAACACGATTACCAATTGGCACTGACGGTCAAATATTACGTGTTAATAATAATGCACCTGCGTGGCAATACTACGGACAAATTAATAATTTAGTATATGTTGCAACTAGTGGTTCAGACGTTACTACTGCTGGTCAAGGTACAACTGTTGATAAACCGTGGCAAAGTATTCGATATGCTTGCCAGCAAATCGAAGACGGATATTTAAATCCTAATACTAAATTTTTATTAACTGCAAATAAACAATTCATGGTAAAAGAAGTTAGTAACTATATTAACTTCACTTATAGTTTTAATATAACGGGCACAAGCAGTACTACACTTACTGTTGGTGGAAGTAGTACAACTGCTCAAACAACCACAGCTAATATGTACAGTGGTATGCCAATTACATTTAGTACTGCTGGCGGCAGCAATATTCAAGTAGGTACTGTATATTATGTTGCACAAGTAATTAATGGCACATCATTTAGCATTGCCACTAGTTATGCATTATCTCAAGTACCTACAGCATTTACTGTAGGCACAGGCACTGCCATGGTAGGTACTTATAACTATCAACTAAGCAAAACAGAAAGAGATGCTGGTCTAGTTATACAAGGTTTAATTTTTGATATTGCACGTAACGGAACATATCAAACTACAACTAACGTACAATCATATTTTACATCAAACGGTGCAACATTTGTATCTGGTGTTAACTCGTATGATGTAACACCATTCAATAGTGCATTGAATTATCTTGCAAATACTTTGGTAACAAACGTATTAGCTAATACTGCTCCAAGTACTATCTATCAAACAACACTAAATCCGGCAATTACAACTACTGGCGCAAGTGGAACAGGTACAGTTGCTACTATTACATACAGCGGATCAGCATTTGTTGTTGGAAGTTTTGTAACCGTAGCAGGTGTAACACCGCTTGCATATAACGGTACATGGCAAGTTACTGCAAGTAGTTCAGGAAGTGTAAGTTTCTTAAGTTCTACTACTGGTAGTCAAACTGTTGCAGGTACAGTACAAACTGAAAAAGCTAAACAACAGATTAATGCAACTTATACAGCTGAGTCTGGAACACTAACAAAAGCACAAACATTGATTGGTTATTTAACTAGTTGTTTAAGTGCAGGTACAACTAATAATGTATTACCGACAGTAATTAACCCAGTCACAACTATTAGTATTAAAACAGGAACATATAACGAAATTCTTCCAATTAACGTTCCATCATATACTGCATTAGTAGGCGACGAACTTCGTTCAACTGTAGTTCAACCGTTCCCGGCAGATCCCGTACTAGCTACAGTGGTACCTAAGGCAATAGTTGCATTGAATCGTATCAAAGCGTTAATACCAAACTTAATGAGTAATACCACAATTACTCCCACAACTGGAAATACTACAGCGCAAGTTACAAACTTGCCGGCAGCAAGTACTGGTAGTTCAACTGCTATTGCTAACTTACAAACAAGTTTCAATATAGTTTATCAACTAGTTGCTAACGGACTAGGCAGCGAACCAGTAATTGTTATGCCACAGCCAACTGGATACAGTGCGGCTACTATAACTAACACAGCATATGCTACTACAACAGGTGGTAACTCAACTGGTGCTACTACTGGTTATGCAAATGCATTTGCTCAAATTCGTCAAAATTATAATTTCTTAATCACAGAAACACTTGTATACCTAATTGCCAATCCGGGTAGTAGTGGATTTACTGGCCAAGCTGGTCAGTACAATTTGGGTGTTAGAGATATCACTTATATTTTAGATAGCGTATTATACGATTTAACATACGGTGGCAATACACAAAGTTTAATTGCTGGTGGTGCATACTACTCATTAAATATTTTACAAATTACTAGTGCGCAATCTGCGGCTTATCAACAAGCATTGGGACGTTTGAAATCAGCTATTATTACAGTTGCGCAAGGTAGTGCATTTACAGCAACTGCCGGTAACAACGTTGTTCAAGTTATTGCTGGCGGAACTGGATCAGCAGCCGCTGGAAATTTTGCGGCAGACCGTGTACAAAACGTTATCAACTGGATAGCAAACGGTGCGGCAGATGCCACAGTTGCTCCGTATATTGGGGCACAAAGCATTGCACTACAAACTGCTTACAATACAGTGGCGGCACAAAACAGTAATATTGCCAGCGATGCACAATACTGGGTTTACAAATACTATCAAAGTGTAACGTATAACAATCCTACCACTATCAACCGAGATGCTGGATTGATTGCCACATACACAGCGTACGATATGATATTTGGTAGTAATTTTAATGCTATACAAATTGGCCGTGCTTTTAATCGAGGCAATACCAGTGCTACTACATTGCGTTCGGCAAGTAGCGGACAACTAGCACCAACATTAAGTGTAATTAATTTCATGTATTACAAAATGAAACAAATTGCGGCTAGTGGTGCTGTTGCGCAGATTCAAACTACTATTGATGATGTTACAGCTTATATGCAAGGTGGCCCGGCGGCTCCTCCGCAAATCGCATGGCCGCAACCCGCATTGTCAACAATAGTATCTAATACAATTGTGTCGGGTGGAACTACTTATACCAGTGTGTCTGGAACTACATTATCAGGTGGCGGCTCGAGTGCTGTGTTTACTATTGTACGAGCATATAACGGTAACGGGTATTACAATTACACAATCACTCCAACTACCCCGGGATCAAGCTACACAACCAACAGTCTAATTAAAATTCTTGGAACTAGTATTGGCGGGCTAAGTCCAGTAAATGATATTATTATCAGAGTTACACAGGTAAATGCTGGTGCAATCCAGTATGCCACATATTCTGATACATCAGCAGCCGCTGGAATGTTCGAAGCTAACCGTGCATTCTTAATTGCTGAAGCAGTTGCATATTTTACCACTAACTACAGTTCATTAGTATCTAACCCCAACTACAGTCTTGCTAAAACACAGCGCGATATGGGTTACATCTTAGATGGCATTCATTATGATTTAGTATACGGCGGAAACTGGGCAAGTCAAACTGCTGGTATGGCGTATTATTCAGCACTGTATGGCACACAAATATCAGCAGGATTTGGTGCGGCATTTGCGGCAACCATTAACTATGTTAGTACTTTAGCACAACAAGTAGTAGTTAACACCACAGTTGCAAGTCCATTACAAGCAACATCACCGCAAGTGCTACAAGTTGGTGCAGGCCTATATGGTGTAAGTACCCATGCAGCCACACTAGCTCAGTTATTTGTAACGGTAACTGCTATCGTGACCAATGGATTAACTACCGGTGTTCCAACAGCAACAATCGTAACTATTAGCGGTACTAATACATTCACTACAGGTACTACTACAAATACAATTACTAATACTAACGGTACAGCAGTAACAATAACATCGGGTAGTTATATTCAAGGTACTCCATTTGTAACAGGTGTTGGTATAACAACCTCAAGCGGGTTAGCCGCAAGTACAACTTATTATGTTGCCGCAACAACTACTGCCTCAACAACAGTTACACTAGCAACTACCTTAGCTAATGCATTAGCTGGCACAGCAATTACATTTACCGGCGGCTCAACTGCAATCTCAAACGGTCAAGTAACAGTTGGATCAGCTAATCACGGATTGAGTGCTGGTGATATGATTATTCCGCAGTCAACTAGTAACGGATTAGTTTCAACTATTATTGGTAGTACAGTTACACCTTATTATGTTATTAGTACAGGATTAACTACAACACAATTCCAATTGTCAGCAAGCTATAATGGTACCGCAATATCAACATTTACCAACGGTACAGGTTTAACGCTGGCTGTTCAAACCATTAATATGCCACAGTTGAATACTGCAAGTACAACAGCATTAGCCGCATGGAGTGCGGTAAGTGGCAGTGTTGCAACATATCAGACTAATGTGGTTAACTATATCAATACTAATTATACTGCATTTGTATATCTTTCAGCATACACCCAGCGTGACGTGTTTAATGTTACTTTAGCAATGTTCTTAGATACATTACTAGGTAGTAATTTTGCCACAATTCAAGCTGGCCGTGCTTATAACAGAAGTCAAGATTATAAACTACAAGGTTATGAATTAACTGTAACTACTGCGGCATTAAACTATTTGCAAACATTAGTAGCTACAACTTTATCAAGTAGTACATATCTTGCACAATTAACTTCAGCAACTAATAATATTAACACTATTATTACATATTTGGGTACTAGTCAGTATGTACAACCGGCTGTGAACGGCACTGTAACTTACAATAATACGTTAGGTATCATTGAAGGTGCTGAGATATTACGTGCTAATATTCCGTTCTTGCAAAACGAAGTTACTGCATACTATACTTCATTGTACACTTATTCTGTAAGTTCAACAGCTACTAGCACAAACATAATTACTACAGGATCAGCACACAGTTTTGTTGTGAACGACCCTGTACAATTTTTACCAACTACAGTAACAACTACAGCTACAGCATCTAACGCAAGTAATGAAATTACTCTTAACAGCTTAACAGGTATTGTTGTTGGCGGATCTGTAGTATTTGGTTCTAACTTTGGTAACATGATAGCAGGCACTGTTTACTACGTAGTAAGTGCAACTGCTGGAAAAATAACAGTTTCTACATCAAGCGCAGTTGGTGCATTATTTACAACTGGCGTCACTTCAGCTGTGAGTATTTCAACAATTTATACTGGATTTGTATCAGGTAATTTGGTAGCTGGCACAACATACTATGTTGCATCAGTTCCTAGTACAACTACATTTACTGTAACTACTACAGAAGGATTTACAAACGTTAATACTGGTACAACAGGAACTCCGCTTGCATTGCAGGCAGTATCAACACCTGCGTTTAACGCAACATACTATGCACCAAAAGATTTAACACAAACTGACATTGGTTATTATTTAAATGCTATTGTTTATGATTTACAATACACTGGTAACTATAGAAGTTTACGGTATGCACAAGTATTGTTAAATTCTGTAACAGGTTCTGCCACTTCAAATTTCTTCTTAGTACGTAATGCAAGTGGTATTCGTAACATGACTATGACCGGATTGACCGGATATTTAAGTACTGCTAGTGTAACATTTGGAACTAAACGTCCAACTGGCGGCGCATACACCAGTTTAGATCCTGGATTTGGTCCAAACGACAGTAATGCATGGATTTACGGACGTTCATGCTATGTACAAAACTGTACGATGTTTGGATATGCTGTCTATGGAGCTAAAGTGGACGGTGCATTACACTCTGGTGGTTACCATTCAATGGTTGCTAATGACTACACATGTATTATTGGTGACGGTATTGGTTGGATGACTACAGGTGCTGGTTCTTTATCGGAACTAGTTTCAGTGTTTAACTACTATAGCTATGCTGGTTACATGGCGGAGTTAGGTGGACGTATTCGTGCTACTAACGGTAACAGTTCGTACGGTGTGTATGGAGTTGTTGCCGAGGGTGTTGATACGACTGAAATTGCATTGTATGCCAATTTGAATAATCGTGCAAATCAAGCGTATATTACCAACGTAGTAACAGACTCTACAACACAGATTTTACGAGTAGAATATGCCAATGCTGGTAGCAGTTATTCAAACAGTGTCCCAAGCATTAGTGGATCTGGTTATAATGCATCAGCTTTCCAAGACGAATTCCGCGATGCGGCATTATTTGAAACACGGTTAATCGATTTAAACAATGGTAATGGTACTGGTGGATCAAGTTATGTAACAGCAACTAACGTTGGACAGATAACTACTAACAACTACTCTATAACCATTGCGGCTACTGATACTGCTTTAAGTAATGCTTATAACGGAGATCGTGTACAGCTTACCGCTGGAACAGGTGTTGGACAGTATGCTAATATTTTATCATACGCTAACAGCACCAAAGTAGCATTAGTTATTCGAGATAGTATAGCTCCGTTTGTAGTAACTGCAACTACAACTGCAACAGCTACACTATCAACATCTAGCATTGCTGTAACTACAGGTATTTTAACTGTTGGTACAGTATCAGGAACAATTGCTGTAGGTATGTTCTTAACTGGCGGTTCAATTGCCGCAGGTGTTTACATTACTGCTAACATTAGTGGTAGCGGCGCTGGTTCAACTTGGCAAACTAACACAACTATTGCACAATCTAGTACAACTATTACCGCTACACAGAATACCTTAACAGTATCTAGTACAGCTAATATGTATAACGGCATGCCAATATTCATTGGAACAGCAGTTGCTGGATTATCAGCACTAAGCCCATACTATGTTCAAGGTATATATGCAACTGGATTTACACTAGCATCAGGTGCAACTGTTACAGCTAGCAATGCTAATATTGTATCAGTTACTACAACTACTGCATCAACAATATCTGTAACAGCTACAAGCACAGTTAATAATTTAATTACAGCTACTAATACGTTAACTGCTGGACAAGCATTAACATTTGGTACTGCATTTAACGGTGTTGATACAGGAACTACATATTTTGTTAATACAACTAATTTATCAGGTAGTTCATTTGCAATAAGCACTACTCCGTTTAGCGGAACAACTGTAACTATTACAGCAACTGGCTCTACAAGCTCAACTGGTACTATTGGTACAGCAGTTTACGCAGGCGGTTGGGACCATGTTGTTCCTGGAACAGCTATCCAAAGCCAGTTGGATTTAACAAGTGCCTATATCATTGAACCCCGTATTAGCTACAGTGCTCCAGGTTACTTGGCCACTGCTAGAACTATTACCAGTGCGGCTTACGGTGCATTGGCATATGGTGCTGGACGTTTTGTAGCTACCAATACTAGCGGTACAACGACACAATATTCAATTAACGGAACATCGTGGAGTGCTGGCGGCGCACTACCAAGCAGTCAAACATGGAACAACGTTATATACGGCGGCGGCCAAGGTGCAATAGCAACTGCAATTATTGGTGGATTTGGTGGAACTGGTGCTGTATTAACAGCAGTAGTGGGAACTGGAACCAGTGCTACACAAATTGTCAGTGTAAATGTAATTAACGGCGGATATAATTATCTAACACCTCCAAGTATTGTATTTGTCAGCTCAAGCGGTAGCGGAGCAACTGCAACGTGTACTGTGTTAAACGGTGCTATTACAACAGTCACTATGACTATTAATGGTTCAGGCTACACTTCGGCTCCAACAGTAACAGCAAATACTAGTATCATAAGTAGCATAACTATGAACAAGTGGGGTCAAAATTACTTCTCTGCACCAACAGTGACTATTGCACAGCCACAAGGATTGACTCCTTCCGCTTATCCAATTAGTGCTACAGCAACTAACGGCACATATTATCAAACTTCAGCTGGAAGAATTTATCTATGTACACAGACTGGAACAACTAGTAGTACTGTACCAGTATTTGATTACAATACTGCTAGCGGATATACTAACGTTGTTAACGGCGGAGTAACTTTAACGTATGTTGCAACTCAAGCGGCAGCAACGCCAGTTTATAGCAACGGCGGTGTAACATCGTTGACATTGACCAACATAGGATATGGTTATAATAGTGTACCAGCAGTCACAGTAACTGATTCAAGTGCAGTATTCTTAGCAATGGCTACGAATGCATCAACTGGTACATACTTTGCTTATAACACTCCAACTGCTATAAGTTCAAGCTGGACTCAGCTGGGCAACGGAAGCGGAAACGCTTATATTCCTCAGCTTAATTTGT
>Ga0114962_10000833_pt1 | contig 26874 bp, 23 predicted proteins | sample C_130820_MF_Meta_FD_87017 | JGI IMG/M metagenome (GOLD analysis project Ga0114962, IMG submission 87017) | Freshwater microbial communities from Lake Croche, Canada to study carbon cycling - C_130820_MF_MetaG | ecosystem: Environmental > Aquatic > Freshwater > Lake | place: Lake Croche, Canada... | reverse complement strand
TTTTGACCAACGCCTCGCCGAATTTGATATTCAAGGGTCCCGAGCGCATGCTGCCATGCTTTGCAGGGTAGGATTGATCACCGCGGATGACCTCAAAGCGATAGAGCACGGCTTAAGTCAAATCCTTACTGAAATTCAAACCGGTCAATTTGAATGGAAGCTCGACGATGAAGACGTTCACCTCAATATCGAACGTCGCTTAACCTTGCTGATTGGTGATGCTGGCAAGCGCTTACATACCGCTCGCTCCCGTAATGATCAGGTGGCAACCGATATTCGGCTTTTTCTGCGTTCTGCCGTTGATAACATAGTGGCGCAATTAGGTAAGTTGCAATTAGCCTTGCTGGATTTGGCAGAACAACATACCGATACCATCCTACCCGGCTTCACGCATCTACAGGTTGCTCAACCGGTTTCCTTAGCCCACCACCTCATGGCTTATGTGGAAATGTTTGAACGCGATCGAGAGCGCTTAAAAGACGCCAGAAAGCGTATTAATCGTCTCCCCTTAGGTGCTGCCGCACTGGCCGGAACCGGCTATCCCATAGATCGTGAGTGGGTAGCCAAAGAACTGGGCTTTGATGGTGTATGTTTGAATTCCTTAGACGCTGTTTCCGACCGCGATTTTGCGATTGAATTTTGCTCGGCTGCGTCTTTGATCATGACGCACATCTCAAGGTTTTCTGAAGAAATTATTCTCTGGATGAGCCCACGATTCGGCTTTCTTCAAGTAGGGGATGCTTTTTGTACCGGGTCCTCCATCATGCCCCAGAAGAGAAATCCTGATGTACCAGAGCTCGCCCGAGGCAAAACAGGGCGGGTACATGGTCATTTAATGGGACTCCTCACACTAATGAAGTCTCAACCTTTGGCATACAACAAAGACAATCAAGAAGATAAGGAACCCTTGTTCGATACTGTCGATACTCTGGGCGACACCTTGGAAATATTTTCTGAAATGCTCAGGGATGTGCGCATCAATAAGGATGCGATGCGCGATGCAGCAAAGCAGGGATTTGCCACGGCGACTGACCTTGCAGATTATCTGGTTAGAAAAGGTCTGCCCTTCAGAGATGCGCATGAGGCTGTAGCACGCGCGGTTAAAGCCGCGGAGGAAGCCCAATGTGATCTATCTGATCTATCCTTGCCGGCTCTTCAAACGTTCTCGAAACTGATCAGTGACGATGTATATGCTGTTTTAACATTAGAAGGCTCTTTATCCAGTAGAACTTCACTGGGTGGTACAGCCCCTGTTCGCGTAAAAGAGGCCATTCAAGCTGCGCGTATACGTCTTTCATAAGCAATCCTATATAAGCCCCTATCTGTCTTCGGGCAGATAGGTTGAGCGAGGAACATGAGTACGACAAAGCTCTCGGCTTTCAGCCATACTTAATCGTTCACCATACCATTCACAGTGATACGCCCGAGCACTTCTACGCGACCAATGTATGCAGGTCTCGCAGGTACCAAAGTTACTCCCACCTGCTTGATCCTGTATACGGAATAAGGTGTCTCTTAGGGCCGAGACGACGGTTCGGATTCTATTTGCACTCAAATCTCGTGTTGAATTTCGCCATAACTCGTGAAGACCACTCACTCGCAACATCTCTTCCCCCTCTGATGACAATCGAAGTCGAACAACACGACGATCTTCTCCATCCTGGTAACGCTCAATGAGATTATTTCGGTCTAAGAGAAGCAGGCTCTGCGAAACAGTACCTTTAGTTAAACCCAGATATTCTGCGAGTGCCTGGGGGGTATTGCTGAAACGATTAGCCTGAGCCAAGTAAATCATGGCTTGCAAATGAACAACCTGAAGGCCTGACTCACCTCCAACACGTCGCATATCAGATCGCAGTAAATTACCGAGACGATCCAGAATACCCAACAATGTAAGCGGGTCTTTCAACATGACTCTTGCCTCCTAACAGGCGACATCACGGAATTAAAAATATCATAAATTGATATCGAGTCGATACTATCTTAAATAGCCACTCGAAATACAGCTTATTTTGAACTTACATCCCCTCTGAGATTTATGCGAAAACGTTTGCTACGCAAGGGTTTTCAGCTAATTCAAGATTACTTTTCTTGATCATCAGATTAAAGCTACATGGTATAGTTTGGCAAAATATTGAGGCCTTCGCCATGAATTATCGCCACTTACTTCTTCTCGTATTTGCAGCTTTTTGCCTTCAAGCATGCGGCCTAAAAGGTCCTTTGGTGCTTCCTCCGATAACGAGCAAGCTCACCAATCAGAACCAAAACTCGGATCCTACTTGCACTATTCTGTGCGGAAATCACCGCAACCGAGAAGACCAGCCATGAACTTACCACCCAGCAAACCCATTGAACTTCTGAGCGGAAACAATACTTCGGGCTTTCAGGTAGAGCAAGTTTCCCTTGCCTCTATTGCAGAAGAGTTTGGCACCCCCTGCTACGTTTACTCTCAGGCCGCCATAGAAGCCGCATGGCGTGAATTCACCACGCATTTATCACCACTCTCGCCCATGATTTGTTTTGCGGTGAAAGCCAACCCTAACCTCGCCATTCTCAATTTATTAGCAGGCCTAGGGTCAGGTTTTGATATTGTTTCTGGCGGCGAACTCGCAAGAGTCATTGCTGCAGGGGGTTCGCCTAACAAGGTAGTTTTTTCAGGCGTAGGAAAAAGTGTTGCCGAGATCGAGTTTGCTCTTCGGTCTGAGGTATTTTGCTTCAACGTAGAATCTGAAGCAGAGCTAGATCGTATTCATTCTGTCGCTCATCGTCTCGGAGTGATTGCCCCTGTTTCGTTAAGAGTTAACCCAGATGTTGACGCTCATACCCATCCTTATATAGCTACTGGCCTTAAGGAAAGTAAGTTTGGAGTAGCCTGGGAGAACGCACTGGGCCTGTATGAACACGCCTCAAAGAGGTCACATCTCAGCATCAAAGGTGTGGACTGCCATATTGGCTCACAAATCACCGAACTTTCCCCTTTCGGTGAAGCCTTAGATCGCTTGCTCAATTTGGTTGAGCGCCTTAATGCATCAGGGATTCATATCCATCATATCGATGTTGGCGGTGGGATTGGAATTCAGTACCAAGATGAAATCTCACCTCAAATGGCCGATTATGCAAAGATTCTGATTGACCGCTTAAAAGGAAGAAAGGAACAGCTTGTATTAGAACCAGGACGCAGAATTGTAGGCAATGCAGGCTTACTTTTAACACGTGTGGAATACACCAAATCCGCGGGAAATAAACGTTTTGCCTTAGTTGATGCCGCCATGAATGACCTCATGCGTCCTGCGCTTTATGAAGCCTGGCATGAGGTAGTTGCCGTCAAAAAAGAGGGCGGCGAGCAGCTTTTTGATATTGCCGGACCCGTATGTGAAAGTGGCGACATTTTGGCTCGAGATAGAATGCTTGAAGTCCATGAAGGAAGCTTGCTAGCCATTCTCAGCGCAGGTGCATATGGCAGTTCAATGTCTTCCAACTACAATACTCGTCCGAGACCAGCAGAAGTATTGATCGAGGGTGCGAAGACATTCTTGATCAGAAGTCGCGAGGTACTCTCTTCTCTTTGGGAAGATGAAATCATTCCAAAGTGAAACTCCGTATCCAAAATTTCTAGTCCTAACCGCTATATCGTATCGAGTCGACACCATTTTCTAAATAGCATATACAAATAACATCAAAAAAATGTAAAAAATACATCACTTGACAAAACATTATGTCCTAGAATTCCTGCACCACAGCCGCATCTGCGGAAAGTTGTCCAGAGAATTAACTGGCCGTTCCGAAGGTATGCGTCTCGTTGGAAGCGCCTCACAGAGTGGCGCGACGAGTAGCAATACTTTCCTCTCACTTTAAGGAGTCATGAATGGCAACTAGCCCAAAGAAGTCACCCGCTAAGGCAGAAAAAAAAGCCTCAGCGAAACCTGCAGCCAAGGCTGCTAAAAAGGCCGTAAAGGTCGCTAAGAAAGCTGCACCCGCTAAAAAGGTAGTCGCTGCTAAGAAACCCGTTGTGAAGAAAGCCGTAGCTGCCAAAAAGCCTGTCGCTAAGAAAGCAGTTGCAGCTAAAAAACCTGTTGCTGCTAAAAAGCCCGTCGCTAAGAAAGCAGTTGCAGCTAAAAAGCCCGTCGCTGCTAAGAAGCCTGTTGCTAAGAAAGCAGTTGCAGCTAAAAAGCCCGTCGCTGCTAAGAAGCCCGTAGCCAAGAAAGCGGTCGCGGCTAAAAAGCCCGTCGCTAAGAAAGCAGTTGCGGCCAAAAAGCCAGCAGCAAAATCAACCGCCCCCGCAGCCAAAAAAGCTGCAACAGCAGCGAAGCCAGCAGCAAAAAAAGCCGCGCCGGCTAAAAAGCCGGCTGCAGTTAAAAAACCTGCCGCCCCTGCAGTGAAGGCGCACGTTGCACCCTTAGCTCCTCTAGCCCCTATTCTGGCCCCTAAACCTATCACTAGCAGTTTGGGTTCCAGTTCAGAGTCCAGCGCACCGGTGTCACCGTTTGTTAAGACCATCACTTTCCCCTAATTCACAGGCGTAATTGATCACGCCGTGCTGAGTAAGGAGTCCAAGCCCTATACCTTCGAAGGTATAGGGCTTTTTTTATGGGATAGCAACTAACCACATCCTGGCTAGCAAGGTTGAAGTCTTATTCTGAAGCTTCGTATTCCCACGATGATGATCATAAAATCGGGGATTGGGAATCATGGCAGCTAGCAGAGCAGCTTGTTCTGGCCCCAAGCCTTGCGCACTTGATGCAAAATAATGGCGAGCGGCCTGCTCACACCCAAACAGGCCATCACCCCATTCAATTTCGTTCAAATAGACTTCCAAGATGCGTTGTTTTGACCACACATTTTCTATCATGATGGTGATCAGCGCTTCTTGCGCTTTTCTCCAAATGGATCGACGCTCAGATAAAAAAAGATTCTTAGCAAGCTGCTGCGAGATCGTAGACCCTCCAGCAACAAGTTTGCCTTTGCGCATATCTTTTTTGAACGCAAGCTCAATGCCTTCCCAATCAAAGCCATGATGTTGAAGAAAACGACTATCCTCCGCTGCCACCACAGCTCGCTTTAAATTTGACGAAATGTGAGCATAGGTCACCCATGGATGGGGCTGAAGAGGAGGCAGATGTGCTTGAGCGCGCTGCAACTCTCTCTCACGCATAAAAGCCGATACGGGAGGATTGTGGTCTCTCCACCACCAAACGCGAGCCAACACGCTCAGTTCCCAAAGGCTAAAAACTACTATTCCTATCAACACAAAACGCCCGATCCAACGACGAATAGACCAAGCTTTACGCTTTACAGGCTGCTCATTCGTCTTTAGTAAATCGCTCACGGAGTGGCCAATAGAATTCTGATTTGTTTGAGTACTGCGTTGGTATCAGGGGCGACTCCACGCCACCAATAAAAAGCTTCGGCCGCCTGCTCTACCAACATACCGAGGCCATCGGCATAGTTTTTAACTCCATGAGTTTGAGCAAATACCAAGAACGCTGTTTCACCTGATGATGTGTAGGCAAGATCATAGGCCATCGTGTGTTCAGCCCAAATGCTATCTGGTACTTCAGGGATCTCACCACTCAGGCTTGTTGAGGTTGCGTTAATCACTAAATCAAAACCTGTGCTCTGTTGTGCAAGTTCCGTTTGAGAATTGAATATCAGGGCTTTAGCGTTACGTGCCCTTTGCATGGCCACCACAAGATCCACTGCGCGGGCTTCTGTTCGATTGGTCAATACCAATCTTGCCGGGCCCGCCTCTAATAATGGTCCTAATATGCCCCTAGTCGCCCCTCCCGCACCCAATACCAACACTCTTTTGTCCTGTATCTCAACCCCAAGTCGATCCTGAAGATCACGCATGAGACCTATTCCATCTGTATTGTCTGCCTCTATACCGAAACCGGTTTCATCAAAGCGCAGCGTATTCGCAGCACCAGCAAGAAGTGCGCGTGCAGTTTTTTTAGTGGCAAGCGCCAGAGCCCGCTCTTTAAATGGAAGTGTGACGTTGAGTCCTCTTAACCCTGCGGCAAACCATTGTGAGACTTGTTTTTCGAAATTCACCAGATCGCCAAGCTCCGCGCGATATTCCATATCTTGCGTGGTCTGCTGAGCAAACAAGCTATGAATGAGAGGAGACTTAGAATGTGCAATGGGCTTACCCACTACCGCATAGTGATCTGTCATTGGCTCAAAAATACAAAGTTAGAAATCAAGCTCATTCTAAATGGCAATGCACACTTCGTGACTACACAAAAACCAGCATTCTAAACACCATCAGTCTTTGCACCACAATAAAGCAGGATTCAAGCAATTAGCACTAAAATAGAGCCAATTACAAGAAGCTTTTGTTGAGGATGCGCTTCACAAAGGCTTTATGGCACAATGTAAATAGGGATTTAACAGCTGGCACGCCTTATGCTTTTACTATTCGACAGAGTAAGTGCTTGCCTTGAGCTTCGTTAATTATGATGCCCGCGCTGCTTACATCCTTTTAACCGAATTATTACCAAGACTATTCCAGGAGACACCCCAAAATGGCAAAGACCGTCGCCGACGTCATGCAAATGGTGAAAGAAAATGATGTTCGTTTCGTAGATTTCCGTTTCACCGATACCCGCGGCAAAGAGCAACATGTTTCTGTGCCTTTAAGCCATTTCGATGAAGCCAAATTCACCGAAGGTCATGCGTTCGATGGTTCGTCGATTGCCGGCTGGAAAGGAATTCAAGCATCTGACATGCTTTTAATGCCCGATCCATCCACTGCAAACCTGGATCCGTTTATGGACGAATCCACATTGATCTTGACTTGTGATGTGCGCGAACCGTCCACAGGTAAAGGGTATGATCGCGACCCACGTTCCCTTGCTCGCCGCGCCGAGCAATACCTCATAGACAGCGGGATTGGTGACGTAGCGTTTTTTGGGCCTGAGCCCGAGTTCTTTGTATTTGATAGCGTGAACTGGAGTGTTGACATGTCCGGTTCCATGGTCAAAATTCATTCCGAAGAAGCGCCTTGGAGTTCACCGTTGGCATTAGAAGGTGGGAATATGGGGCATCGCCCCGCAGTGAAGGGCGGTTATTTCCCCGTTCCTCCCGTTGATTCCTTACAAGACATTCGCTCCGCTATGTGTATGGCCATTGAAGAGATGGGCGTACCCGTAGAAGTGCATCATCATGAAGTGGCTACCGCAGGTCAGTGCGAAATCGGCACCAAGTTTGCCCCCTTAGTTCAACGCGCTGACTGGTTACAAATTTTGAAATATTGCGTGCACAATGTTGCGCACTCCTATGGTAAAACCGCTACATTCATGCCCAAACCCATCGTTGGTGACAACGGATCGGGTATGCATGTACACCAATCTGTTTGGAAGAACGGCAAAAATCTATTTGCAGGCGATGGTTACGCCAATCTGTCCGAATTTGCTTTGTTCTACATCGGCGGCATCATCAAGCACGCTAAAGCGCTTAACGCGATCACTAATCCTGGAACGAACTCCTACAAGCGTTTGGTCCCTGGTTTTGAAGCACCGATCAACTTGGCTTATTCTGCTCGCAATCGCTCCGCTGCGATTCGTATTCCTTACGTTCAAAGCGATAAAGCTCGCCGCATCGAAGTGCGCTTCCCAGACCCCACCGCCAACCCTTACTTGGCTTTCTCAGCCATGTTGATGGCAGGTTTAGATGGCGTGCAGAATAAGATTCATCCCGGTGAAGCCGCTGACATGAACTTGTATGACTTATCCCCCGAAGAATCCGCAAAAATTCCTCATCCAGCTGCATCACTCGATGAAGCCCTCGCTGCTCTCGAGGCCGATCACGAGTTCTTAACCCGTGGTGGTGTATTCACAGAAGATATGCTCAAGGGTTATATTGACCTAAAGATGGAAGAAGTCACGCTGTTCCGGATGACCACGCACCCTGTGGAATTCCAGATGTACTACAGCATCTGATCTCTTCGACCTGGAACAAGCCAGGTAAGCTAGACCAAAACGGCACTCCACAGGGGTGCCGTTTTTTGATTGTGGCCCACACCTTGCTTAGAGAACTTGCATGTCCATGACAACCCTTCCCGGTTTAGATCTTTTAGCCACCCCAGTGATCCTGATCGATGTTTCAGGTCATGTGTGCTACCTCAATCAAGCAGCCGAGGGCCTATTGGTGATCAGTAGCCGCAATATCATTGGACATCATCTACGCGAACTAATCCCTAGCCTAGGGCATCTAGATAGCCTAATCAAATCAGCACTTAAGGAAGACATGGGGTTTGTTGAGCATGAACTTACTTTGCGCAAACATGAAGGCATCCCTTTGATTATTAATTGCATAGGCACGCCAGTGCATGGAGACCATGAAGGGGTTTTACTTGAATTAAGGCCCATTGATCAGCAGCGCAGAATCGCTCGTGAGGAGCGTTTATTGCAAGATCAACGCATCAATAGGGAGCTCATTCGTAATCTTGCCCATGAAATCCGCAATCCTCTTGGTGGAATTCGGGGGGCGGCACAACTGCTGGAACGCGAACTTAACGATCCAAGCCTTAAGGAATACACTCAAGTCATTCGCAAAGAGGCTGATCGATTGCATGTATTAATGGATAGATTGCTCTCACCCGTCCGAATATCTCAAAGCCTTCCTGTCAATATTCATGAAGTTCTGGAACGCGTTCGCAGTTTAATCCATGCGGAATTTCCGGATGGAATTCGACTCATTCGAGACTACGACACCAGTCTTCCAGAGATTCCAGGGGATCGCGAGCAACTCATTCAAGCCGTTCTTAATATCGTACGCAATGCCGCTCAAGCTTTAGAGGGTAAAGGTGAAATTCGATTGCGCAGCCGTGCAACTCGCCAAATCACCTTGGCTAAAAAAAGGTACCGTCTCGGCTTACTCATCGACATTATTGATAATGGACCAGGTATACCTGAAGCGCTCCAAACCCGTATGTTTCACCCCCTGGTCTCAGGGAGAGAGGGCGGGAGTGGCATTGGTTTAATGCTCGCCCAAACCTTTATCAATCAGCATCACGGTTTGATCGAATGCGAAAGCTATCCCGGTCGCACTTGCTTTAGCCTACTACTCCCCGTTCCAGATTCTGAACGGACAACTGCCAACAACTAAGTTTTAGGAAGATTGATCATGAACCCCGTATGGATTGTTGACGATGACCGCAGTATTCGCTGGGTGTTTGAAAAAGCACTCGCTCGTGAAAACATCGACTTTAAATCTTTTGGCTCAGCACCTGAAGTTCTTGATGCTCTAGCAAATGAACACCCCCAAGTCGTAGTGAGCGACATCCGTATGCCCGGTCAGGATGGGATTGCCTTGCTGCAAGCGTTAAAAGATAAATGCCCTTCTACCCCTGTGATCATCATGACGGCCTATTCAGATCTTGAAAGTGCCGTTGCTGCCTTTCAAGGGGGCGCGTATGAATATCTACCCAAACCTTTCGATGTCGATCATGCCATTGAACTCATCAGGCGAGCCCTTGATGAAAGTAAACGCCAAGGGGTTGTAGAGGTAGACGACAGTTCGGTGCCTGAAATTTTAGGGCAAGCCCCGGCCATGCAAGAAGTCTTCCGTGCCATCGGACGTCTCTCTCAATCCCATGCAACAGTATTGATCAATGGTGAATCAGGGACCGGGAAGGAACTCGTTGCACGTGCCTTACATCGCCATAGTCCGCGCGCCAGCAAACCCTTCATTGCTATTAATACTGCTGCCATTCCTAAGGATTTACTCGAGTCTGAGTTATTTGGCCATGAACGCGGGGCCTTTACCGGCGCTAATACCATGCGGCGTGGCCGCTTCGAACAGGCCGAAACAGGCACACTGTTTTTAGACGAGATTGGTGACATGCCTGCTGAGTTACAAACCCGCTTGCTGCGCGTTTTGTCTGATGGCCAATTCTATCGAGTTGGCGGCCATCAACCCATTTCAGCCAATGTACGCGTGATCGCTGCCACCCATCAAGATCTTGAAAATCGCGTTCAACAGGGCTTGTTTAGGGAAGACTTATTTCACCGCCTTAATGTGATTCGCCTGCGTTTACCTTCTCTTCGAGAACGTAAGGAAGACATTCCTCTTTTAGCCAAACATTTTCTGTTGAAAAGCGCACGTGATTTGGGAAGTGAATCCAAACGACTATCTGATAACGCAATGAAGTTCCTACAAGCCTTTGATTGGCGCGGCAATGTGCGTCAAATCGAAAACGTTTGCCACTGGCTAACCGTCATGGCGCCAGGTCAGAATATTGAGATCAATGATCTACCACCCGAAATTCGTGGTGCCCAAGAACAATTCGTTGATCAAGCGAGTGATTGGAAAACAGCTTTAGATACTACTGCAGCCCAAGCCTTGGCAAGAGGTGAGCGCGGCATTATGGAAGCACTTACCCATGATTTCGAACGCACCTTAATCCTACGCGCCCTGCAACATACGGGCGGCCGTCGTGTTGAAGCAGCGCAGTACCTTGGTCTAGGCCGTAATACGCTCACTCGCAAGATTCATGAGTTAGGACTGGATGAGGATGAACACAACGCTTAACTTAAGAATGCGCGCGAACTGCTTTATAACGCGTGAGGGCTCGCTCTCTAGCCGTAGCATGATCCACAATAGGTAATGGATAATCTCTAGGCAAACCGACACCATAGGTGCTTTGTTCCGCTGCTGACATGCGCCAGGGGGCGTGAATAAATGCATTGGGTACCCTTTTTAATTCAGGAACATAACGTCGAATAAACGTGCCGTCGGGATCAAATTTTTCTGACTGACTCACAGGGTTAAAAATTCGAAAATAGGGCTGGGCATCACATCCCGTACTTGCGGCCCATTGCCATCCTCCATTGTTCGCCGCCAAATCAAAATCATTAAGCTGCTCAGCAAACCACGTTTCGCCCTCGCGCCAATCAATCATCAAGTCTTTTACTAAAAAAGAGGCGGCAACCATTCGAAGCCGATTATGCATAAATCCGGTTTCTAATAATTGGCGCATAGCTGCATCAACCAGGGGATAACCTGTTTTACCCTGCTGCCATGCATGCAATAAATCGGCATCTTGATCAAACTGCAGGCCATCATATTCGCGCTTGAACGCCCCAGATGCGGCATGTGGAAAATTAAATATGATTTGAAAATAAAAATCACGCCAAATCAATTCGCTCAACCAAGACAGCGCTCCTTCACTGCCGTTGGCAATGGCATTGCGCGCCAGTTCTCTAATTGAAATAGTGCCAAAACGCTGGTGGATAGAAAGGTAAGACACCCCTTTTTTACCCGGAAAATCGCGTAACGCACGATAGTGGTCGATTCGGACTAAGAAATCTGAAAGTACCTCCTGCGCGCCTGAGGTTCCGGTAACAAAACCCTTTTGCAGAAGATTAGTAGATTCAAATCCCATGCTTGCCAATTCAGGAATAGTCGCGACATCATCGCCCGCAAAATATTGCGCCAAAGAATCTACTGGCCAGGCTTCCATCCTTGCCGCATGCAGTTGCTTAAGCCAAGCGTTTTTATAGGGAGTGAAGACCGTGAACGGTTTACCTGCCTGTGTCAGTAACTCCGTTTTTTCAAAAATAACCTGATCTTTAAAATCACCAAATCGAACCCCTTTAAGCGTCAAAATCTTCGCCACTTCAGCATCGCGATTCAGCGCTTCGGGTTCATAATCACGATTGCAATACACCGCACTCACTCCCAAGCGCTGAGCCAAAAGCGGAATCTCTTCGCGGGCTTTGCCATATAAAATATGCAGTGAACCTCCTAATTCCTGCAACTCCAGAGCGAGCGATTTCACGCAATGCCAAATAAATTCCACACGTCGATCAGAACGTGAGGGCAAGGCGTCCAAAATTTCGCGATCAAATACAAATACACAATGCACAGCCCCCCCCTCTGAAAGAGCGGCTGAAAGCCCAGCATTGTCATACGCACGTAAATCGCGGCGAAACCAAAACAGTGTTTTTTGCATAGGTATTTCGTATTTTGAGGGCTCGTTAAAACAGAGGTTTGTGAGATAATTCAATCATGAGTTCCGTCGACCTTACCAATCATTTCCTGATTGCCATGCCAGCCATGACGGATCCCTTTTTTGCTCAAACACTCACCTACATCTGTCGTCATAATGATGAAGGCGCGCTAGGCTTAGTGGTCAATCGTCCTATCGATTTAACCCTGCGCGGACTATTAGAGCAAATCGACATTCCAATGCAAGGGGATCGGGGTGGCCAAATGCCAATTTACTACGGTGGTCCCGTGCATATGGATCGCGGTTTTGTGCTGCACGCCCCAGTAGGGGCCTGGCAATCTAGCATGAACGTCAATGATCAAATTGCGCTCACCACCTCTCGCGATATTCTTCAGGAAATCGGCCGAGGCGAACTCCCGCCAGAAGGCATCCTCATTACGCTGGGCTATGCGGGATGGGAAGCGGGCCAGTTAGAAAAAGAAATTGGCGAAAATAGTTGGCTCACTGTTGAAGCCAGCGCAGAAGTCTTGTTTGATACCCCCGCAGAAGCCAGGATGGGTGCGGCGATGGATCGCTTAGGCATCAGTTTTGCAATGCTATCCGATCAGGCAGGTCACGCCTGATCCCCGCCAAACCCCTCCATTCACTTCCCCACCAAGGCACGCTCTTGGCATTAGATCATTCTCGCGCCGCTACCGGCATTGCTCTAGCAGAGCGTCAACTGGGGCAGGCCAGGGCTCTTACGGTTCTCAGAGAACACAACGAAGAAGGGCGCTTAGAACATCTTGCAAAATTAATCCAAGAATGGGAGCCGGTATTACTGGTCATGGGATTACCTTTAAATCAGGATGGCCAGGAACAAGCGCAAAGCAAGCGCGTTAGAAAATTCGCTGCAAAAATCGAAGCCCGTTTTGGCTTACCCTTATTTTTTCATGATGAACGCTGGTCCACAGCAGCCGCTGAAGCAGATTTACGCTCTCAGGGTGTCAATGCCCGAACCTTATCAGAACGCGGGGACGCAGAGGCGGCTCGTGAGATAATGCAAGGATTCCTAGATGCAATATCACAGCCACACCTAAGCCCATGAGCGCAAATCCTCAACTTGATTCGCAGGGACGCCTGCAGCATCTCCTCACGATTGATGGCTTACCTGCCTCGATCATTACGCAGATTTTGAACACGGCCCAACATTTTAAAGAGACCGGAGCAGATTCCAAGAAACTTCCCCTATTAGCGGGCAAGTCTGTTTTCAATCTATTCTTTGAGCCCTCAACCCGAACCCGCACAACTTTTGAAATTGCGGCAAAACGCTTATCCGCTGACGTCATCAATCTTAATGTAGCGGCTTCCAGTCAAAGCAAAGGCGAAACCCTACTCGATACTGTTGATAACCTCTCAGCCATGAGTGCGGATATGTTCGTAGTTCGGCATGCTGAGTCAGGTGCTGCGCATATGATTGCGCGCCATGTCGCTCCCGGTATTCACGTGGTCAATGCAGGGGATGGTAGGCATGCCCACCCTACTCAGGCACTGCTTGATATGTTCACCATTCGGCACTTCAAGGGTAACTTTGAAAACCTGCGGGTCGCTATTATTGGAGATGTCTTGCACTCTAGGGTGGCGCGTTCGCAGATCCATGCTCTGACCACTTTAAAAGTACCAGAAGTACGTGTAATTGCCCCGAAAACGCTTATCCCAAAAGATGTAGAACATATGGGCGTGCATGTGTATCACGACATGCAAACAGGCTTGAAGGACGTAGACGTAGTGATGACTTTACGTCTGCAAAATGAACGCATGAACGGGGCTTTACTGCCCTCGCGGGAGGAGTTCTTCAAATACTACGGGCTCACTCCAGAAAAACTCTCAGCGGCCCGTCCCGATGCAATTGTGATGCATCCCGGCCCCATGAATCGTGGGGTAGAGATTGATTCAGCTGTTGCAGATGGTCCGCAATCGGTCATCTTGTCTCAAGTCACCTTTGGCATCTTTGTTCGCATGGCAGTGATGGCGATTCTTGCGGAGAATACCTAAATGAAGATCCTGATTCGCGGGGCAAGACTCGTAGACGCCACCCAGAAACTGGATAAAGTGGGCGATCTCTGTATTGCGGCAGGCCGGGTGGTTGGCGTAGATCGTACCCCAGAGGGTTTCACCCCTAACCGAACCATTGATGCTCAAGGTCTGATTGTTGCGCCCGGATTAGTCGATTTATCGGCACGCCTACGTGAACCAGGATTTGAATATCTCGCCACCCTAGAAAGCGAAATGGCTGCAGCCGTTGCCGGTGGTGTAACCAGCTTGGCTTGCCCTCCGGATACCGACCCCACTCTGGATGAACCCGGTCTTGTTGAGATGCTGAAATATCGGGCTCAGGGCTTAAACCAGTGCCGTGTATTTCCCATTGGCGCCCTCACCGCAGGTTTAGAGGGGCAGCGCATTACAGAAATGGCAGAATTGCGCGATGCGGGTTGTCTGGGTTTCTCGCAAGCCATGCGCCCGATTGCCGACACACAAGTATTAGCCCGTGCCTTGGCGTATGCCGCGACTTTTAACTTCTGCGTTTGGTTGCAACCTCAAGATGCTCACCTAGGTCGTGGCGGATTCGCACATGACGGAGAGGTGGCTTCCCGCTTAGGCTTGGCTGCCATACCCGTCACCGCAGAAACAGTGGCGATTGCAACCATTCTCTTATTGATGCGTGAAACAGGGGCGAGAGTTCATTTCTGCCGTATTTCCAGCGCCCGCGGCTTGGATATGATTCATGAAGCCCGAAAAGAAGGCCTGCCCGTGACTTGCGATGTAGGCGTGCATCATTTGCATCTGTCAGAAATGGATATTGGCTGGTTTGATTCTAATTGCCATTTAAGTCCACCGTTGCGCAGTATCCGTGATCGAGATGCGCTCAGAGCGGCTGCTTGCAATGGGCTAATTGATGCCATTTGCTCGGATCATAGCCCTGTAGATGAAGACACCAAACAGGTGCCATTTGCCGAGTCTTCAATTGGGGCAACAGGTCTTGAACTGCTTTTGCCACTTACTTTAAAGTGGGGAAAGGAACGGGGTCTTGGCTTGGGAGAAACGCTCGAACGTGTCACTGCCAAACCTGCTCAGATTTTAGGTATCGCTGCCGGAACCCTGCAAGAAGGCTCTCTTGCTGATATATGCATTTTTGATCCTAACGCAGAATGGAAAGTCGAAGCAGCTAGCATTGTTAGCCAAGGCAAGAACACGCCCTTTCTAGGCTATAACATGCAGGGCAAGGTGCAATACACCTTGGTGGGGGGGCAGCTTATTTTTGATCGCTCGCCCAAAAATAACAAAAACACTTAATCAGATTAATCTCTCTACTCAGTATGAACCCACTTCTTTCGCTTGATGGCTTACCCCGATTTTCTGAAATTCAACCAGATCACATTACCCCAGCTGTTGACGACTTACTGACTCAATGTCGCGCTGAGATTGAAGAACTCCGTAACAGTACGTCTGCTCCAACATGGGACAATTTTGTTGCCCCATTAGAAAATGTTTCTGAGCGCCTTGCCCGAGTGTGGGGTCAGGTAAGCCATTTGAATTCCGTGGTGAACACCCCAGAATTACGCGATGCTTACAATGCCAACCTTCCCAAGGTAGCATTATTCGGCGCTGAAATCGCTCAAGATGAACAACTCTACATGCGCTATCAAGCACTGGCCAACTCAACTGAATTTCAAGCTTTATCTGCTGGACAAAAGCGTGTTGTAGACAATGAGGTACGCGATTTTCGTCTCGGGGGCGCCGCACTACCTGAAGATAAAAAACCTCGTTTTCTGGCTTTGCAAGAAGCACTCTCTCAATTGACTGCACGTTTTGACGCCAATCTGATTGATACCACACGTGCCTGGGCACACTGGGTAGAAAACAAAGCAGACCTCTCTGGATTACCAGAAGACGTTATCGAAGGAGCCACCCATGCCGCTCAAGCAGATGGTAAGGATGGCTGGAAATTTACTCTACATGCACCATCTTATATCCCGGTAATGCAATACGCTGAATCGCGCCCTCTGCGCGCTGCCCTATACCGTGGATTCGCCACTCGCGCTTCGGAGTTTGGTAACCCTGAATGGGATAACACTGAACTCATTGATCAACTTCGAACATTGCGCGCCGAACAAGCCGAAATGTTGGGCTACCCAAGCTATGCCACGCTTTCTCTTGTTCCCAAGATGGCATCTTCTCCAGAAGAGGTATTGTCATTCCTGCGTGATTTAGCCTCGCGTGCAAAACCTTATGGTGAACGTGATATGCGCGAACTCAGAGCGTTTGCCGCAGAAGAATTAGGGCTCAACGATCTCGAACCATGGGATATTCTGTTCGTCTCAGAGCGTCTACGCTCCGAGCGCTACGCCTACTCTGATCAAGAAGTTCGACGCTATCTGCCCGAACAACAGGTCCTTGCCGGGCTTTTTAGCTTGATCGAAAAGCTCTACAAAGTAGCCATTAAAGCAGCGGTTGCACCCGTGTGGCATTCAGATGTGCGCTTCTTTGAGATCCATGATCAGCACGATCAATTGGTCGGCCAATTCTACATAGACCTGTATGCTCGAGATGGCAAACAGGGCGGTGCATGGATGAACGACGCTATTACCCGCCGGCGCATGCAGCATGGCGTTCAGGCTCCAGTTGCCTATCTCACTTGCAATTTCAGCGCGCCTATCGGGGGTCGTCCTGCCACCTTTACCCATGACGAGGTGCTCACTCTATTCCATGAGTTTGGTCATGGATTGCATCATTTGCTGAGTCGCGTCGATCATTATGCTGTCTCAGGTATTCATGGTGTGGAATGGGATGCCGTAGAGTTACCCAGTCAGTTCATGGAAAACTTCTGCTGGGAATATGATGTGCTAGCCGGTATGAGCAAACATATCGAAACGGGAGAGGTGCTCCCCCGCACTCTGTTTGATCGCATGGTCGCAGCCCGCAATTTCCAAAGTGGCATGCAGACTTTAAGGCAGATCGAATTCTCCTTGTTTGATATGCACCTTTATCATGATTACGATCCAGCTAAGAATGGAAAGGTGCTTGATCTGCTGAACCAAATCCGCAAAGAAGTCGCCGTGGTCATCCCTCCTGATTGGCATCGCTTTCCCATGGCGTTCTCGCATATTTTCTCGGGCGGCTATTCAGCGGGTTATTACAGTTATAAATGGGCCGAAGTTTTATCTGCAGATGCATTCAGTCTATTTGAAGAAAAAGGCGTGATGGACCCAGAAACGGGAACACGTTTCCTAAACGAAATCCTCGCAGTGGGTGGAAGTCGTCCGGCCTTAGAGTCTTTCCAAGCCTTTCGTGGACGCGCTCCAAGCATGGATGCTCTGCTTCGTCATCACGGCATGGCCGAAGCTTGAAAATTGCTACTTGGAATGTGAACTCTCTGAAGGTCCGCCTGCCGCACCTTCAGGACTGGCTGCTGAGCGCTCAACCCGATGTCATCGCTCTACAAGAAACAAAAACCGAAGATGCCAATTTTCCGCAAATCGCGATTCAAGAGGGGGGATGGAACGTCGTATTTGCAGGTCAAAAAACCTACAACGGAGTCGCCCTGATTTCGCGTCAGCCCGCTAGCGATGTGGTTTATGGCATCCCAGATTTTGCCGATGAACAAAAACGCGTCATTGCAGCAAGCTTCGGCAATGTCCGTGTCATTGGTGCTTATGTACCCAATGGGCAAAGCCTAGACTCTGACAAATATCAGTACAAACTCAACTGGCTTACCGCCTTCAAAGACTACCTCCAAGTCACCCTTAAACGCTGGCCGAATACGGTTGTAGTAGGCGATTACAATATTGCGCCCGAAGACCGGGATGTGCACGACCCCAAGGCTTGGGAAGGTGCTGTTTTAGTCAGCCCTGCTGAGCGCGCCGCCTTTCAGGCTTTACTTGATCTGGGCTTCCGTGATGGCATGCGTTTGTTCGAACAGGCCGACCAAACCTATACTTGGTGGGATTATCGTGCAGCGGGATTTCGTCGTAATCTGGGCCTACGTATCGACCATATATTGGTTAGCGAAACGCTGGTCCCTTTGTGCATAGCCTGTGAAGTTGACAAGGCGCCCCGGAAGTTAGAACGCCCCTCTGATCACGCTCCTGTCTGGGCAGAATTTAAGGCAAGCTGAACATTTCAGCTGCCTTTATTTAGGGCGCTTCGGCGTGGAGCTCTTCATTTTGGCGGGTAAAATTAAAGGTGCGTGTGATATCAATTACATCTGCCTGCCTATGCATCTTGGGATTGAAAGGGCCAAAGGGTGACGACATGTACACGATATTCACCGCTGCCTGATCCAACTCGGAATCACCCGAGCTGTTATTCACAACGATTTTTTCTATAGTGCCATCTGACCGAACAGAGGCCGTAATCCTCACCTTTCCATAAACGGGTTCTCCATTTCGAGGAGATGGGTAGTTAAGGGTGCCGACCTTTTCAATCTTAGTTCGATAGGCATCTTCGTATTGGGCAAAAACATAAGCGATAGCTCTTCCGCCTAATTCTTTACGGCGTGGTCTTTTTTGATACGCATCAAAACGCTTGGAAATTTCAGCGGCTTCACGCGAAAAAGCTTGTCCATTTTGGGTAGGATCCATGCCAGGTAATGTTTTGCTCACATCCGCATTTTGATCGGGTACCAGCGGATGATAAAGATCATCTTGAGGATTAGTATGCGTTGCCTTGTTCTTGGCCTTTTGAGTTTCTAAGGCTAGGCTAGCCTTAATTTGCGTCATCAGTTCCGCAGCCTCTCGCTCTAAACGCTGCACGTTTTTCTCAGCATCAGAGGCTTGCTTGGCTAGATCATCATCCATCGCTGCAAGAGGGCTCGACAAAGTGTGATCCTCATCGGTATTACCCCCCCCATTTAAATCATTTTGAGCGCGTAAAGTTGGGTGACTCGGCGCATCACTCGATTTGCTGTTCACCAAGATCACTTCCATCTGCTCCATGTCATTGACAGGTGGCATGAACTGCTGAAAAGCAAGTCCAAACAAAATCGCCAAGTGAATAATCAAAGATAAAACAAAAGCTTTTCTCAGGCCTGGCCAAGTACTTTTAGCCCATTCCTTTTGGCGAGCAAGAACCATGGCGGTAGAGCTGCCCAGTTCCCCTGCAATCATGCAAGTCCTCGATAATGGCAACTCACCGTTAACTCCCAAAGATCGGGTTGCCCCAAATCAACGATGGCTTGGGTTCCAGGAACCAGTTCGGATGCTCCATGGACTTTAACGATCATGGGCGTCCCCGTGACACGACCCGACCCCTCTCTGAGCATGGTCACAGTTGTCTGTTTCACTTCATTTTGAATCAACCAGCGCAACGACCAGAAGCGCTCCATATTCCGCTGAAAATCATTGTAGGTGTCATAGGCCGTTTCAAATGAGCGGGCTACTCCAGAAAGCTCGCCCCCGTCAGCAAGCCATATCGGATCCTGACCTTGCACGTGTCGCAATAACTGCCATTGATTGACTAGATCTACGTAACGACGCAGCGGTGAGGAAGACCACGCATATTGATTCACACCCAAGCCTTGGTGAGGGAGCGCCTCCACACTTAAACTGGTTCGTCCGTTCACTTGGCTTCGATAAATACCCGACAGCCCCTTTTCTTTTAGATACCCTCCCCAGCTCTGATTGGCGTGAATCATCATTTCAGACACGATTCGATCAATCGGATTTCCACGTACGCGGGGAAGAATTTCAACCCGATCATTTTCTACATAAAAATTGTAGTCAAGCGAAGGGGGCGAACGTTCAATATGTCCTCGTGCAGTGGCCCGAGTATTCGCTAGGCGCCATAAAAACATCAACTCATGGGCAAATGGAATGCCTTCTACGTTTCCGGCCAACAACTTTTCTTCAGTGAGTGCGGCTTCGATATTGCCATGTCTCAAATTAGCAGCCATGAACACCTGCTCTGCTCTGGTTTCCTCACTTAATATCGTGCAATCCTCTCCCTTCACCATGAGATACAAAGAGAGTGCAGGGCACCAGCGTCCTTCTGCTAAGGTGAAATGTTCCACTACCGAATCAGGCAACATCGTGAATTTATCGCCTGGCATATAGACCGTCGACATACGTCCACGGGCAAACGCATCAATCTCCGAACCAGGTTGAATTCCGAGGGCTGGCAAAGCGATATGAATCCCGATTCGCCAATCGCCATCGGGCAGATTTTCTACGCTAAACGCATCGTCAATCTCTGTAGTGGTGACATCATCGATACTGAATGCTTGAACAGAGGCTTTGGGCAAATCGGAGGCATCAAAGTCCAATTCAAAATCGACATCGGGGGCACCAAACCATTCAAAGATAAAACGTTCCCGATGAAACGCCAAAGGCGATTCCAGAACACCACATGCAGCGAAGAGTTTGGGAATGGTGATTCCCTGATCATTTGCTGAAGCTTCAATCGCTTTGACCTCCGCCAAATTGCGATCGGGTCGATATAAAAATTCTCGCCATCGGGGTAACCACCCTTCCGGAAATTGCCCCTCGAATAATGACTTTACCCAGTCTGCGCGTTGCGCTTCTTCACGCTTCTTACGCTCTATTCCCACTTTGGCTGCCCTTAAGTTATCAGGGGTCGCGGGTTTATAGCGGCCTTTGCCTTTCTTATAAAAATACATCGGAGAAGCATGGAGACTTAACGCTACAGCAACCGACTCTACCGCAGTGGGTGCATGACCAAAATAGTCTTTCGCCAACTGTTCAAAACCAAAATCGAGTTCTTGGGGACAACACTCCCATAAAAAATCAATATCGATCTCTTGGGCAACACGCTCTGCCTGCATCATCAGCTCACCCGCTGTGGGTCGCTCAAAACGGAGGAGCACTTGGGCGCTTTTAATTTTGCCGCGCTTACCATGAGGCGACTCTACCTGCAGGGTGGCCCCTTGTTCTGCCAATACAATCGATGCTTTCAACCCCCCATCTTCTTCATGGAACACATTCATGCAGCCAACTCCAGTGCTTTAGCGAGCAAGCCATGAATACCACCAAATCCACCATTACTCATGACCACAATGCGATCCCCTGCTTGCGCCTTATTACAAATAGCTTGCACCAATGCATCTAATTCCGCGTAGCACGATGCTTTGTCTCGCAATGGGGATAAGGCTTGTGCCGGATCCCAACCCAGTCCTTTGGTGTAGCAAAAAGTCATATCCGCCGACTGCAAACTTTGGGCGAGGGCATCCGCCCACACGCCCATTTTCATGGTGTTAGAGCGTGGCTCGATCACGGCCAATATTCTTCCCTCAGGCGCACGCGAATGCAGGCCCTGAAGGGTCGTCTCAATGGCGGTAGGATGATGCGCAAAGTCGTCGTAAACCGTAATACCTCTTACCGAAGCAATCTGTTCCATACGCCGACGCACCCCCTTGAACCGTGATAAGGCATCAAGCGCCACCTGAGGCGGCACGCCTGCATGTGCTGCGGCAGCAATGGCAGCAGCGGCATTAGAACGGTTATGCTCGCCTTGCTGGGCCCATACAGTTTCTCCAGCATGACCTCCTTGAATAGTGAGCACCAACTCAGAGTCTTCTTTTCCAGCGCTCGCCCACCAGCCCGTCTTCGCATCAAGGTACTCAATCGGTGTCCAACAACCGCGCGCCAACACCCGCTCTAGAGACTCATTGGCCTTCGGCACCACCAATCGACCAGACTGCGGAACCGTTCTCACCAGATGATGGAACTGCGTCTCGATTGCAGCCAAATCAGCAAAAATATCGGCATGATCAAATTCCAAATTATTCAGAATGGCGACCGAAGGACGGTAATGCACAAACTTGGAACGCTTATCAAAAAATGCCGTGTCGTATTCGTCCGCTTCGATCACAAAAGGCGGACGTCGATTATTCAGCCCATCGCTAAATCCGGGTAGCGCAGCCGACACACCAAAATCTTTAGGTACGCCACCAATCAAAAAACCGGGGGCCAGGCCCGCTGATTCAAAAATCCAGGCGAGCATACTGGTCGTCGTGGTTTTACCGTGCGTTCCAGCGACGGCATACACCTCACAACCTGGAAGAATATGTTCAGCCAGCCATTGAGGACCCGATACATAGGGTAACCCTGCATCCAATATTGCTTCCATAAGTAGATTGCCGCGAGATACGACGTTACCCACGACGAAGACATCGGGCTTGAGATGGATTTGATCCGCATTAAAACCTTCATGAAGTTGAATACCAATCTGTTCCAATTGGGTACTCATGGGGGGATACACCTGTGCATCGCATCCGGTGACGCGATGGCCTGCGGCCTGAGCGAGATTGGCTACACCGCCCATGAAAGTCCCACAAATTCCCAAAATATGAATGTGCATGAATTAGTTGCTCAAGAGGTCCTCGGACTCCAGTTGGAGGTACCGATAAAAAAGATTATGGACATGATTGGGCGAATAATCATCCCAATTCTGATAGGCAAAGGGCCCCGCTTGTTCTGTCACTTCTTCTAGCGGAAGACGACGCACATACAAGTCACGGGCCTGATTATCCAGGTCGCCCAAGTACTGCTCCAAACCTTGAATCGCGTTTTCTATCTGGATATAAGACTGACGACCCCGCCCCTTTTTTAATCGTATTGCACGAGGTGAAAGTGCGATCGAACCGTACGCCGGAACAATCGCGAAGGTTCGATGATCACGCAACGAAGTAAGCGCACGCTTCCATTCCAAAGGTTTTGTATCTTGCACAGCAGGCACGCGATGTACGGAAAGCAAAGCGCCTGAAAACACCACCCCAGTGGCTTCATCGCGGATCACGAGATTACCAGGCACGGTTCCCTTGGGACCTTCTAAGATGGATATTTTACGTCCTGCGAGCATGAAGGGGGCTGAAGGAAAAATATGCGCAAAGGGTAAAACTAAACGTGTACCCTCCATTCGCATCTCACCTAAAACTTGCTTTAAAGTCTCTAAGCAATGATCACAGCGTTGGGCCATCAATCTAGGGGTGTCGGTCTGAGACCAAATAGGAATTCCGGCATCGGCAAATACCGCATTACCAAATAATACCTCTTGGGCGGGATGACTGATCAAAACATATTGAATGGGCTTTTGAGTCACGGCATGAATCGCTGTGATCAGCTCCTGCGCGCGCGCCGAACTTGAACCCGTATCAATTACAATGACCCCGGTCTTGCCCACCAAGAACCCGAGATTGCCGACTCGCCCCTGATTATTCTGGTTGGGGGCCGAGCCATCTCCGGGCAAAACAAAAACGCCCGATGCCAGCTGTTCGGCTTTCAGCCAATCGCTCGCCGCATTGGCGAAGCCAAAGCCAAATAAAACTATTGCGAGCGCAATCAGATCACTGATGCGCCAGAGCGAAGAGTAGGAGAGATGAGAATACTGCATTGGGCTTTTCCGTCAGGCCGCCCAGTATATCTCCGTTCACGCCCTCATACAGAGGGCGCGAACGGCAAAAAAGAGAAAACTTAAGGTTTACAGGAAGCAGGCGCCTTTGGCTTCAGCGGTCGCTTTTTTGTACTCCGCGTTCAAACGCTGACCCATAGGCGTATCGCGGACTACATTGCCACGCTCGCCAGAAATGGTAAAAGCTTTAGCGGCTGTAGTCATATCTACGAACTGGTCATAAGTATAGCTTTTGGCTAATTGATCCACTAAGCAGGAACACTTTTGTACCATCTCAAAGCGCCCCTTATTGGGGTATTCGTTCATGCACTCTTCTACGAACTGTACACGTTCTGCGGTGGGGTAATCATTCCCTTCATGCGCTGCGACGCTTTGCGTACCCATCGCAAAAGAAGCACATAAGGCCAAGCCTAATAAAGATATATTTTTTTTCATTTATTTGTTCTCCGAGAGTATAAGGTTTTCTTCGATCATGACTTTTCCGGTGTTACTGCCCTCGCGCATCACGGTTTTCAAGCTGACCACATTACCAGGGACCTGATCCGACACAATGAAAGAGTAAGTTTTATTCGCGAAACGTGTGTAGCGAGCTTTAGCGGGATCATCTTTAAAGGGATCAATGATGATTTCTTCCGCTTTGATGTCTTTTCCATTCCATTTTACAGTGACAGGCTTGATTTCTTTGGTATCCACTAAAGCCAAGCGAATCAGTTTGCGATAGTAGTTAGGGCTACCGCCGGTGATGCGTTTCATCTCGAGTACATCACGTTCTAAAAAATACATAATCACCGGATTGCCATGCGCATTATCGACGGGCGGCATTTCTTTTTTGTGCTCACCTGTCATAAATTCGGTCGTTACTTTTCTGGTGCCTTCTGACTTAGTATCGGGAGCGCTCACTTGCAATACCACTTTGTCTTCGAAACCAGCCTCATAAGTTCCTGTTTTGGCGAATTTGTAGCTAAGTACGGAATCTCGAGCGGGTAGATTTTTGAGTTGCTCGCTCATGAATAAACGAACTTCAGCTGGCGACATGGGTTGTTCAGGCGCTTTTGCTGCAGAACCAGCTACATTTCCTTGAGGCGCATCATCTGCGAATACGGGTAAAGCAGAGCCCATCAATCCCAACACTAGAGTAACTGAAAGTACAAAACGAGGCTGGGGGGTTACGAAATTTTCTGAGGATACAAACATCTTATCTTGGCTCCGAAATAGTAGGGTGAAAGGATTTTATTATTGTGGTTTTGCTTCAGTGAGAAGGGATAGTTTTGAATCAAGCTGAAGCGCAAGATCAGGGTCTATCGTTTCTATTTTCTTGCGAATGGTTCCTAATTCTTCTTCCCGACCGCTGGATTTAGCTGCGAGCGCTAATTCATACCAGGCTTCTCCTAGTTGTGGCTCGAGGTCAGTTGCTTTTTGGAAAGGAGGGATTGAATCTTGTGTTGCATGCATTGCTGCATAAGCCTTTCCTAAGGTCAGCCATGCAACTGCAGAAGTGGGTTCACGATGCGTCCAATCATTTGCCAGAATTTTCAGCTTAGACCAGTCTTTCACTAATTCTAAAAATGCTGCTTGCAAAAATAAAGGCTGCTTGTCATAGGGCGCCTGCCAAACAGGAACTTCGGCATTTAAAAGTGCAGGTTCCACAAAACCATCTGATGAGCCTAGCCACGTTTTAAAATGATCAACCGGCATGGAGTAATAGCAGTCACCAGTTCCGCGTAGCCTAAAAGTCAAGATCCCCACTAACTTTCCTTCCGCGTCAAACAAGCCTCCGCCACTTGATCCTGAATTGAAAGCTGTCGAAGATTTAATGACAGGTGCACCAGCATCGGGATACAAACCTCGCACCACACCATCAGCAAATTGCAATTCGTAACCGCCTGTGAAGCCCATTGCGATTACGCGGTCGCCAACATGAAGCGTTTGAGATGACCCAACCTCTGCTGGAACGCCTTCCAGTTCTGGCACTTCCAACATGCACAAATCATTATGTATATCGTGACGTTGTTTTCTAACAGTGAGGCGCAACCCACTGTACAGAACACGAATAAGAGGTGCTGGCCCCGTGACATGGCAACTGGTTACTACTCGTCCAGGAGCAACAATCACTCCTGTACCCATATTGTAGTGATTATCCGGTGCCAGAGCCTCAATTCGAACCGTTGTCATAGCCATGCGCATAAACAAAGCACGGTCAAATTCGGCAGCTACTGCCATTTGAACGGAAAGAAATGCAAGGCACGCAATCAGAACAAAGCGACTCATCTTAATAAGCTCCTAGTCATGCACCTAAATCTCAATTTGAGGACAAAGGTGTGGTGTTCCGACTTAGGGAATGAGCACGCCTTTTTCATCCAACAAGGGTATTCCAAAATCTTTGAGGATTGCTGTGATCTCGGTGCGATTTTGATCAATCAAAGATTGGAGGCTGGCTTTCCATTTTGGTTCACCGTAACGTAACCCCATTCCCATTGAAAAGGTAGTGGGGTGTTGATCATCTACTGGAGATAGTGGAAGCAATACTAAGTTTTGTTTGGCAACGCGTTTGGCATAGTATCCAGCAACAGGTCCCCATACCAATGCAGCATCAACTTCTCCTTTCAAGAGATGCTCAACGATTTCGCCTGCATGGAAGTCAGGTCGTGCGTCCATTAACCGATAGGGAACCGCTTGATCTTCTAAACCGTGCTTCACCAACCACTGGCTCGCACTGGAGTCACGGTCATACACTGCAATTTTGAGTTTGCTCAGTTGTTCTTTGGGAAGGTCCAGCAACGCCTCGCTGGTCTTTAATCCTGCTAGTGGGCTATCTGGCCTGACCACCAACATTTCTCCGGAGCGGAAATAGGCCTTAGTCACCGCCATTTGATCGCTGTTTAATGGGGCCGCCATCACCACATCACAACGAAAATGCGTATCACCTGGCAATTTGTATTTCAGGGTATTACGCACAAACCCTAAACGTTGGGGTGTGGAGTAATACTGAAGGGGCACATCTAGCTTTTTGGCTAATAACTCGGCAATTTTGTTTTCAAACCCCTCTCCTTTTAAGTTGGAGTTGGGCAGATTATTGGGGTCCTGGCAGACCCGAAGTGCATCAGGCTTTTCATCTTGAGGTGTCGGTTCAGGTTCGGCGGCACCTACAGAAACTACGCAGAATAACAATGATGCAGCTAGGGTTGAAATCACCCCATGGGTAAGCCAGGCTTTTTTCATACTTTCTCTTAAGAATTATTGTGCAATCATTTCTGGTTTAGTGCGGGTAATTGCGCCATCAGAACGACCTTTCAGATAAGCATAAAGGTTATCCATGTTGTCCATCACACGCTTATTTGTGTTCCAAGCCGGCATTCCGCGCTCTAAACGACCCGCAGTGAGAGTAGTAACAAACTCATCTTTGCTCAGAACTTGCAAACTTTTAATCAGGGAAGGGCCAACCAGACCTTCTTGATTGGGGCCGTGACATGCAGCGCAATTTGCTTCGCGCCACACACGGAAGCCTTCCATAGTTTTTG
>Ga0114962_10000832_pt1 | contig 26881 bp, 20 predicted proteins | sample C_130820_MF_Meta_FD_87017 | JGI IMG/M metagenome (GOLD analysis project Ga0114962, IMG submission 87017) | Freshwater microbial communities from Lake Croche, Canada to study carbon cycling - C_130820_MF_MetaG | ecosystem: Environmental > Aquatic > Freshwater > Lake | place: Lake Croche, Canada... | reverse complement strand
TGTCTAAGGTGTTTTTCCATGTCAATTGTACTCCTTTTTTGTCTATTTTCTTTTGAAATTGAGTTATTAAAGATTCTAGTAACTGATGAATTTTTACATAAATTACAGACAAGGGAGATTCCCCTGCTTCAATTTCAGCGGAAATAAAAATATTTCGTAATTGAAAATCCAAATCAAATGCTTCAGAAAAAATTAAACTAGCAAAAGACTGCATCATTTCTGGAGACATTTCACCTTCCGAAATGTTTTTAGATAACTCCAAAACAGAGGAAATTGGATTATTTATTTCGTTACGAATATTCGATAAAAAATTACTTTTTAATTTTTCAGAAGCAATTAACTTTTCATTCACCGCATTTAATTCTGCAGTTAGTTTTCGTTCCTCAATCAAATTAGCAGCATTTTCATCCAGCCTTCTTTTAATTTCAATAAGTAACTCTTCGTCCGTTAATTTTGGTGACTTCATCATCGTTATTCTTGTTTTTATTGTTAAACAATGCCAAAAATAGGCAAGTTATTTTGTAAAAATTATAACCTAAATTATATTTTCACAAACATGGTTGGTTTTAAAGGTTTTAAAGGAACATCAATTCCTGAAATAGATTCGGAATGTCCCAAGAAAAAATACCCTCCTGGTTTTAAATGCATGCATAATTTGTTAATGACTTTTTCTTGTGTTTCTCTGTCAAAATAAATTAAAACATTTCTACAAAAAATAATATCAAAATCTTTCGGAACGTTATAACTTGAATCCATTAAATTTAAGCGTTGAAATCGTGCTTTTGCTCTCAAATTTGGAACTATTCGAACCATCGGATTTTCCTGGTCCTTACTTCGGAGTAAATACTTTTTTTTCTGGGATAAAGGAATTACATCCACGCGATCTATTGGGTATATTCCTAATTTTGCTTTTTCTAGAATACGGGCAGAAATATCTGTGCCTAATATCTCAAAATCTATTTTTCGATTGTTTTCGATAAATTCACTGATAACCATTGCAATAGTATATGCTTCTTCGCCAGATGAACTTGCAGAACTCCAAATTTTAAAGGGTTGAGGTGAATCCCCTACGATAAAATTTGGTAAAACCACCTCTTTCATAAAATCAAAGTGAGCAGCTTCCCTGTAAAAATCCGTTTTATTTGTGGACACTAAGTCGATCATATTCACAATCTCACTCTCATTTGCATCACCAGACAATACATATTTCGTATATTCCGCATAGGATTTCATCCCATTTATTTTTAAACGAGAAGCCAAACGCGATTGCAACATTATTTTTTTAAAAATTGGTAATTTTATTCCGTAATTCACGTAAATAAAATTGCTCAATTTCGTGAAATCCGAATCATTCAAAGGAGCTATTTGATTATCAGTCATATTTCTACTTTATTTTCGAAATTTTTTTTTAAGCAATTTCATATGTAAACCTTAAAAACCTATAAATTCATTGTAAATCTCATCTTTACCACCCAAATGAGATAGAAAATAAATACTTTTTCATAGGAGTCTCTAAAAAATCAACAAAGCGAATATATGGTTTTCTACTCTATTTTTTTATTAATATTTTTTTAAACGGTAGAAAGTATTTAGTAATATTAAAATTCTATAAAATCATTTGAATCTATTTTTTCATCATCTAAATTGATATTGATTGTTTTTAGTTTTTCATTAAAAACAGTTGAGATTTTGTTGTTACTCAATGTTTTTCTATCTTTTTTTAAGCCACTTTTTTCAATTTTCGATAACTTACCGCCATCTATTTTAAAAAATGAAACTGCTTTTTGTAGTTCTTCAGCTTGAACACTTAGCTCATCTGCTCCAGCAGCCATTTCTTCAGCTGTTGCAGCATTATCTTGCACCACTTTGTTTAGATTTTGAATCGTATTATTGATTTGATCAGCTCCAGAACTTTGTTCGATACTTGAAGCCGTAATTTCTTGAACTAAATCAGACGTTTTTTGAATATTTGGTACCACTTCATTCAGTAAAATTCCTGATTTTTGAGCAATATCTACACTTCGATTAGATACCTCATCTATTTCACTAGCTGCCAATTGACTTCTTTCAGCAAGTTTTCTTACTTCTGCTGCAACAATGGAGAAGCCTCTTCCGTGTTCACCTGCTCTTGCTGCTTCAACAGCTGCGTTTAAAGCTAGAAGATTTGTTTGTCTTGAAATCTCCCCAATTATAGAAATTTTGGTTGCAATTGTTTTCATTGAGTTTACTGTCTCAGAAACTGAATCTTTACTTTCTAAAATATCTACTGCTGCTTTTGTTGAAATTTTTTCAGTTAATCTTGAATTACTTGTATTTTGTTGAATATTGGCAGTAATTTGTTCCATTGAAGAGGAGATTTCTTCAACTGAACTTGCTTGACCTGTTGCTCCTTCCGATAGATTTTGAGCAGAAGTTGCCATTTCAACACTTGCTGATGCTATTTTATCAGAATTTGAAATCACTTTAGCAATTAAATCACTTAAAATGTCGATTGTTCTATTTAAAGAAGCTCCCATAATTTGAAGTTTTCCTTTTGATTCAATCATGTATTTTTGAGTTAAGTCACCTTTTGATAATGCTTTTAAAACTCTAGAAACTTCATCAGCTGCTATTTGTGTATCTATGGAAGCTTCCGTTGACTCTGTTAAATCTGACGAAATTGATACGATTTTTACAATTCTATCTTGATCATCTTTTACAGGCGAGTAAGTTTCAACAAACCATTTTACTTTTCCTGATTTAGTAATTCTTTTATATATATCATTTTTAGAATGGCCACCTTTAAGATCTTTCCAAAAATTTGTGTAATTATCTGATTCTGAAGTTACTTTATCAACAAATAATTTATGATGTTTTCCGATTACTTCTAATTTAGAGTATTCCATAGTTGAAATAAAATTATCGTTTGCTGATAAAATAATTCCATTAGGATCAAATTCTGTGTATGAAAAGGTTGTATTTATTGCATTAATAATGCCCTCCGCAGCTTGTTTAGCTAGTATATCTGAAGTGTTTTCATAGCTGACACCAATAAATTTAAATGGTTTCCCATAAGCATCTAATACTGGTGCAAATACTCCATCAACATAATAAGGTGTGTCGTCTTTTTTCTTGTTTTTTAGAGCTGAGGAGAATACTTCACCATTTAGTACAGTATTCCATAAATTAGTAAATGTGTCACTTGAAGTATCTTCATGTCTTACAATATTTTGATTTTTCCCTATTAACTCATCTTTTCTATATTGAGAAACATCGATGTAATTATCATTTACGTAAGTAATATTTCCTGATAAATCAACTTCAGAAACCAAACACAATTTGTCCATTAATTTAACTCGAGCATCGATTTCTCTTTGGGCAGCTTCTGTTTTCTCTTTGGATTCCAATAAATTAGCTTTCATTTCGATTAGGGAATTTCCTAATTCATCATTTTGATTCGTTAATTTTAATTCTTCACTCAAATTTCCTTTTCCAATTTCTTTTGCAAAATTTGCTGCTCGAGATAAACTAGAAATCATGTCTTCAACTGATTTTAAAATACCTATATTTTCTTGACCATCTTTTTTAGGAATTTCAATAGACAAATTTCCTAAAGCAACTTGATCAACATAACTTGCAGCTTGAACTAAATTATTTTTCATTTCAATTAATGAATTGCCAAGTTCATCTTTTTCATCTAACAATTCAAAATGCTCGTTTAAATTTCCTCGACCTATTTCTTTAGCAAAATTGGATGCTTTTGAAAGTCCAGCAATCATTAGTTCTACAGATTTTAATAATCCTTGATTTTCTTGTCCATTTTTTTTAGGAATTTCAATAGAAAGATTACCGATTGCAACTTGATCTACAAATCCCGCAACTATCATAGGGTCTTCACCTAAAATGGTTTGAAGTCTTTTGACAATCGTTGAACCAAAAGCAATAGAAATTAATATACTTAAAACACTTAATATCCAAATAGTACTATTTGCTCCATTTGATAGTGAGTTCATTTTTTGGTTAGAAACAAAGGCAATTGAGGTATTATTCTGATCGATTTTTTCTAAAAATTCAGTTAATACATCGATGTTTTTATCAAATAGTTTATCAAGTTGTTCTGTTTCAATATAGTTTAATCTAATTTTAGCGGTTTTTAAAGTATATGAATTACTCAATCTATTGATAGCTAGTTTTGATTTTGCTGAAAGTTTAATTTTTTCCATCAAAGGAATTAAGTTTCTTTTATATGAATCAATTAAAATGTTTGAAGATTCAGATAAAATCTCTTTTTCTTTTTCAAAATCCGAGCCCCATTCGTCTGAAGTTGAAATGGAATAAATTTTGGCCAAGTTTGAATCTAATTTTACTATTGCAGATTCATTTATTGTTGTCCAGATTTTAAGATCTTTTTCATTAGAAGTTGAAGCAAATTCCATGACAATGTTTTTTTCAATTGCCATTGAAAGTTTAGCTGAATTTAAAGCTTCCTTTAGATCCATACTTTTTTTAACATCTTCTTCTTGGTTGTCAATTGATTTTAATAGTGAAATTACAACAACAGACATGATTACTAACAATCCAATTGTTACTGAATACCCAATAATTAACTGTTTTCTAATGGGCAACTTTAAACTACTTTTCATGTATTTTAATTAATTATTTAAAATTGACTTAGTATAGAGTAGATGTGTTGAACAAAAATATTATTTTAAAAGAATTAAATCTATTATTTAATATTACTATTTGTTAAATTAAATGTTATCTAGTTAGTTTTCAAGACTAGCATAAATATTTTTATTTACTTTGTTTTTTTTACTTTTTACTTCATTCTCATTAATTTTAAAAAAGGAAACAGCATTTTGAAGCTCTTCTGCTTTTAATTTTAATTGTTCTGAACCAAATGCCATTTCTTGTGCTGTAGATGCGTTTTCTTGAACAACTCTGTTTAGATTTTGGATAGCTTTGTTTATTTGATCAGCTCTTGAACTTTGCTCAATGCTAGATGCACTAATTTCTTGAACTAATTCTGATGTTTTTTGAATATTTGGAACAACTTCATTCAACAATTCACCTGATTTATGAGCGATATTTGACCTTCTTTTGACAAAGTGAAATCAACAATTGGTTTCACTTTTTTTCTTTTAGATTTTTCGTATAGATAAAATAGAGGTCGAGAAATTGGGTATGTATTATTACTTGTAGTTTTTAAAGTTGGGGCAACAAAGGTTTGGCCTTTATCAAATGATACTGAAATTGGTTAATGAAAAAAGAATTAACCCGAAAATTTCATGAAAAATGAAATAATTGGGTTAAATGAGTTTGTAAATATGAATTAAAGTGGGATATAACCAAGTTCTTCAATTATTTTTTGACCTTCATCAGATAAAGTAAAATCAGAAATTTCTTTTGCTTTTTCAACATTCGTATTTTCATACATGAAAAATAAAGGTCGAGAAATTGGATAGGATTTATTCATAATTGAACTCAAAGATGGGTAAACGTATGTTTTACCCTGATCAAAAGAAACCGAAAGAGCTTTAATTTTTGGACTTTTAAAACCTAATCCTATATATCCAATTGCACCTTTTGAAATTTCAACAGATTGAACAATTGCTTCATTCACAAAAGTGCTTAAAATATTATTACTATATTCTTTATCGTCTAAGACTTGTTCTTTAAAGTAAGAATTTGTTCCTGAAGTAGTTTCACGAGTGTATATTTCTATTGTTAAATTTTGACCGCCAACTTCACTCCAATTTGTAATTTTACCAGTATAAATTAATTCAATTTGTTCTCTGGTTAATTTTGAAACAGAATTGTTTGGGTTTACAATTATCATTAATGCATCGTAGGCAATTATTTTTTTGATAATTATTTTATTTTTATTTTTTAATTCGAGTTTTTCTTCATCTTTTAAATCCCTAGATGCCATTGCAATATCAGTTTCGCCGTTGATTAATGCCTTAATTCCATCACCGGTTCCTCCACCAGCAATTGAAAGAGAAATGTTTTCAAAAGCTGTTTTAAAAATACTAACTTCTGCTTCTACTATTGGTAAAACAGTATCACTCCCTTTAATTGTTACAATTTTTTTACTTGATTTTTTTTCTAAATCATCTGAAGAATTTGAACAACTAAAAAAATTAAAGCCTATTAAAAGGATAAGGATATTTTTAATTTTCATGAATTTTATTTTTAATTTAACCACAATTAATATGATTTTAGAGTAGGTACATACTTATTTTGCTGCTAAATTAATTTAAATTCAGTTAATTAAAATTTTTCAATATTATATTAATATTAAAAAGTAACTTAAAATTCCATAAATTCATTGTCCAAACTGTCCGGGAATCCAAGATTTATGTCGATTCCACTTGCACTACTTTTCGAAGTAGTTTTAGTAATCGGTTTAACTTCTTCTCGAGTGGAACTAAAAGATGATTTAGCAAATCTTTGTTTTAATTGAGGTTTACTTTTAGTTGTAAACTGTTGCATTCCTTCAATTTTAAAAAACGAAATAGCTTCTTGTAAATTTTCTGCTTGCGCACTTAATTCTTCTGCACCAGCAGCCATTTCTTCTGCTGTAGCTGCATTTTCTTGCACAACTAAATTTAAGTTTTGTATCGCATTATTGATTTGTTCCGATCCAGAACTTTGTTCGTTCGAAGAAGCAGTAATTTCCATTACTAAATCTGCTGTTTTTTGAATATTTGGAACAACATCATTTAACATTTGACCAGATTTCTGAGCAACATGTACACTTTTCGCTGAAACCTCGTCGATTTCCGTTGCGGCAAGTTGAGAACGTTCTGCTAATTTACGAACCTCTGCAGCTACGACCGCAAATCCACGACCATGTTCTCCAGCACGAGCGGCTTCCACCGCCGCATTTAATGCTAACAAGTTTGTTTGACGTGAGATCTCTCCAATGATCGAAATTTTAGATGCGATTAATTTCATTGAATTTTCAGTTTCACTCACAGAATCTTTACTTTCATTAATGTCAATTGCTGCTTTCGAAGCAATTTTTTCTGTCTGACGTGAATTACTTGTATTTTGTTGAATATTTGCAGTCATTTGCTCCATCGATGAGGAAATTTCCTCTACCGAACTTGCTTGATTCGTTGCACCTTCGGATAATTGTTGCGCAGAATTTGAAATTTGAACACTCGCTGTTGAAATATTCAATGTATTTTCCATCACTTTTGAAATCAATGTATTCAATACCTCAATGGTTTTGTTTAAAGCATCACCCATTGCTTTTAATTCTCCAGAAGATTCTATGGAATAACTTTGCGATAAATCACCCCCTGCTAAAGCACTTATAACACGACTAAATTCTGCAGCAGCTTTTTGCGTTTCTACTTCTCCAGCTTTTTGCGCAATTAATACATCAATGGTTGCATTCAAAGCATCCCCCATTTGTTTTAATTCTGCCTCCGAGAGAACACTGTATTTTTGCGTTAAATCTCCACTAGCCAATGCATCTAACACACGCATCACTTCTTTTGTAGCATGTTGCGTTGCTAAAGCTGCATTTGTAGCAACTGTAACATCCGTTGCAATTTTAACTACTTTATGCACCCTTCCAAGCTCATCTTTCACTGGAGAATAAACCGCTTGAAGCCACACTTCTTTCCCGGATTTTGTAAATCTATTGAAAAGTGCATTTTGCGCAAGTCCCAGTGCCAGATCATCCCAGAATTTTAAATAATTGGAAGAATTTGACTCGGATGAGTCCACGAATAATTTATGGTGTTTCCCAACAATTTCAGGTAAAGTATAACCCATTGTTGTTAGAAAATTATCATTTGCTGTTAATATATTCCCTTTTGTATCAAATTCAATAAATGCGAAGGATGTATTGATTGCATTTACGATACCTTCCGCTGCTTGTTTTTCAAAGGTTTCCTTAGTATTCTCATATCGAACACCTAAATATTTTACAGGTTTTCCATGAGGACCTAAGACTGGAGCAAAAATACCATCAACATAATAAGGTGTTCCATCTTTTTTACGGTTTTTAACTGGCCCTCTGAAAATTTGGCCTCTACCGATTGTTGTCCATAATTCTTTAAACACTTCTTTCTGCATGTCTGGGTGACGTACCATATTTTGGTTAGAACCTATTAATTCTTCACGCGTATACTGGGAAACCTCACAGTGTTTATCATTTACATACGTAATATAACCTTTTAAATCTGTTTCCGAAACGATACATAATTCATCCACAAGTTTTGTTCGTGTTTCGATCTCTCTCAATTGTTGTTCTGATTCAGATTTCAAACTTAAATAACTTGCTTGAATCTCTTTCAATACAGTTACTAAATCTTGGTTGTTTATTTTTAATTCAAGAGATTCTTCAAAATGATTTTCCACACTTTTCTTTCCCCACTGTTTGACTGAATTAATATCAGAAATGAGTATATTTAATTCTTTTACAACAGCATCATTATCTATTGAATTTACAGAGATTAATTCAGATTGTTTCCCTCCATTTATCTTTTTCAAAAATTCTACAAGTAATCCTGTTTCTTTTTTACTTAATCCTCCAAACATATTTTTTTTAATTTGTTGTTAGTCATTATGCTAATTGCTTTTTATATTATTCATTTTTAGCTAAAGAGTACGTTGGCTTTCTAAGTATACTCCTAAAAAGAGATAAATTATTCGTTTGTATGTGTTTCTTCTTCTTTTACCTTCGCTTCACTTGCAATAGTAATAGAGTCTAAATCAATGGATGAAAAAACTTTATCTACATCTAACACCATGATAAAATGATCGTTTTCTTGTATCATACCTTGAACATAATCTGCTCTGTAACGAGAAGCCAAAGTTGGCGTTTGTTTGATTTCATTGGTGTTTAATTCAAAAACTTCGGATACAGAATCTACTAAAGCACCTACTTCTATTACTTCCTCATTTACTTCTATACTTAAAACGAGGATACACGTATTAATTGTAAACTCGATTGGAGTCATCCCGAATTTAATACGTGTATCAATAACTGGAAGAACGGCACCTCTTAAATTAATAACTCCAACTAAAAAATTCGGAGATTGAGGTACCTTAGTTATTTTAGGAACTTCTAAAATTTCCATAATTTTCATTACTGGAATGGTGAAGTTTTCACTCTCCAATTTGAAAGATAAAAACGATTTTGTTTCCCCATTCAATGCGTTTTCATTCATTTGTTCACTTTTCATGATCTTAATTCTGTTTTAGCATGTTCTGTATATAAATCAATAATTTTATGCGTATCCATAACTAAGGCAATGGATCCATCCCCTAGAATAGTAGCTCCGGAAATAAAATCTTGATTTCTGTAATACTTCCCAATTGGTTTAACAACTGCTTGATATTCTCCTATAATACAATCTACACTTATCCCAACTCTTCGGTCAGAATCACTCACCACAATTATTTGTGAGTTTTCAGTATCCGAAATTTCATCATATTCAAATTCTTTGTGGATATTAATAAACGGTATTTGTTGATTGTCTAACACTAATAATTGGTTAAAATTACCAATCATTTCTTTATTTTCTACCTCATAACACTTATCTACTACGGATAATGGAATAATGTAAAAAACATTCGCAACTTCTACTAATAAACCATCAATAATTGACAAGCTCAATGGTAGTTTAATGGTTAAAGTGGTTCCAATATCGACTTTAGAATCTACAATTATCGAACCTTTTAATTCGGCAATATTACGTTTTACAACATCCATTCCTACACCTCTACCAGAAATATCTGTAACAACAGCTGCAGTGGAAAATCCAGGGTAAAAAATAAAATCAAAAATTTCTTTATCGGAAAGTACATCTTCTGGTTTCAAGAACCCTTTACTTATAGCTTTTTCGCGAATTACATCCACATCGATACCTTTACCATCATCGATAATTTGAATGTATACAGAAATACCAGAATAAAATGCTTTTAACTTAACTGTTCCTTTTCCAGGTTTTCCAAGTGCCTCTCTTTTTTCTGGTAATTCTAATCCGTGATCCAAACTATTTCGGATGATATGCATTAAAGGATCTGTCAATGTTTCAATAATCGACTTATCCAATTCTGTTTCCCCTCCTTCCGTCACGAACTGAACTTCTTTATTTAAGGACATAGAAACATCACGCACTAGACGTTGGAAGCGACTAAACATATTATTTATAGGAACCAACGTCATCCCGAAAGCAATATCTCGTAATCTTCGTGATAGCTTTTCGATATTTTCGGAAATTATTTCTAATTCAGGAGTCTCATTTTTTTGGTTGTAAAGCGTTAAAGAAGCCTGAGTAGTAACAAGTTCACTTACTAAATTCATTAACTCATCCAACTTATCGGAGGATACACGAATACTCGAAACCACTTTCTCTTTCGTTTCTGCTTTGACTGTTTTAATGGCGTCATTTGCTTCAGAAACTGACTTTGGTACAGAAGGACTTTGGACAATCGCTTCTACTTTTTTACCTACTTTTTGAAGAATTGCCTCTAATTCATCCGCAACTATTCGAACATCTTTAAAATTGGTAGCATTTACAAATTCTCCAAATTCAGCGTTAGAAATTATTTCCGTATATCCATAGGTTGTGATTTCAACAGTAGCAGATGATTCTGCAAAAACAAAAACCTCATCTAAAGCAGATTTTGGACTTGTTGTTTCTAAAAAAACATCCCAATATGTAATACAACTTGTTGGTTTAAACTCATCAATAGATGCTATTTTCTTAAAATGGGGAACGATTATGGACTTACCAAGTTGTGCAATTTCAGCTAATAAGATCATTGGATTTGAACCATCTAACAAAAATTCTTTGGATGGTTCGAAATAGATATGATATGTTTTAGGCACATTTTCTAATTGCTCGAATTGTACTTCTTCCGCCGACTTTGTTGGTTTGTTTGGGGTATCATCCGTAGTATTAGAAACAGACGTTTTTTGAATAAATTGATGAATCTGATAGATTAGTTGATCGTGATTTTCTTTATTCGTTTGATCTTCTAATTCCGAATCGATGATTATACGATTCAAGTGATCAAACGATGCAAGTGTAGTATTTAAAATATCGCGTGTTAATTGCATTTCACCCTGACGAATTTTATCGTAAATCGTTTCTAAATCATGGACAAATTCGGCAATTTTTGCTAAACCAAACATACTACTGTTTCCTTTCAAGGTATGCATCACCCGGAAAACTTGTTCAATGTTAGATTTATCGTTCGGATTATCTTCCAAGGATAACAAGGAAGATTCCAAATTTTCAAGAAGTTCATTTGCTTCTTGTATGTAGGTGGCTTTCATTTCTTCCATTAGCGTATCACTTTATTTACTACAGCAATTAATTTCTCTTTGACAAAAGGCTTAATAATCCAACCTGTTGCTCCAGCGTTTTTAGCCTCTATTTTTTTAGATTCTTGCGATTCAGTAGTCAAAATCAAGAAAGGAAGATACTTAAATTTATCTAATTTTCGTACCTCTTTTAGAAATAAAATCCCATCTAGCATAGGCATATTTAAGTCCGAAATAATCAAACTTACTTGTTCATTTTGTTTTAATAAATCCAGTGCATCTTGACCATCTTTCGCTGCAATAACAGTAAATCCAGCCTCACGCAGAGCTAAACCAACTACTACTCGAATACTTTCTGAATCGTCTGCTATAAGTATTGTTTTTGCCATAATTATCTATTTTGATGTATCAGGATTGAAATTCAGTAAAACCACAAGTGTTAAGCAATTTTCTGTCTTCTCGAGACAATTCCGCTAGAATTGTAATGAATTTATCTAACGGAAAAAAATGTACGCGAATCGCATGAAATAATTGAATCACTGTTATATCAATATCCGTTATATTAGTTAAATTAATTTCTGCAATGTCATAATTTTCAAACACAGAATGCACTTTAGAATACAATAAATCAACATGTTTAATTGTTAAACTTCCCTCTAAATTGATAATCATTCTTCGTTGCGTTTTTCTTCGAGAAGGCTTAAAAAGTAATGTTAAATCTTCTAATAAAACATCCTCATATATAGCAACTTGTTCTGAATTCTCCGTATTTTCTGGTTTAAGTTCTATTGGTTTTTCAGGTTGAACTTGTGTGTCTGCAGTGGAAGTGGTTGGCGCTAAATTTTCAAAAAATTCATCTAAACTTACAGAAACAGTCGGAGTAGCTTCTTCTTCTTGAATAGGTTCATTGGACAATATCTCCTCCTTTAAATTTTCAATCGAAGCAGTCGTTTCTTCATTGACTTTATCTTCCTTTTTTAAGGGAATCAACCTGTCAACTTTCATGTTTTTTCCTAAAGCCATTGTATTACTTATTAAATTCTATTATTTCTTCTGCCAGTAAAATATATTCTTTTGCTCCGTTTGAATTAGGAGAATATGCTACAACACTTTGTCCATGTGATGGTGCTTCCGCAACTTTAACATTTCCACGAATAGAAGTTTGAAAAAAGGAGAAATCATAATTTGCCTTCACAAAATCAATCACCTCTTTGGAAAGTTTTTTTCGTAAATCGATATTCACACCAAGCACACCTAAAAATTCCAATTTTTCGTTTAGCACCATTTTTATTTCCTGAATTGTTCGAACAATGTGCATTAATCCTTGAATACTTAATACATCTAGTAAAATTGTAGACATAACATAATCTGCAGCGGTTAATGCATTTACAGTCAATAAAGACCTTGCTGGGGAACAATCTATCAGTATATAATCATATTTGTCTTTGATAGTATCTAATAGGTTTTTCAGTAAAAATTCGCGATCATCCACACTATACATAGACAACTCGATATCTGAGAGTCGCATGGTAGCTGGTAAAATATCCATTTTTTCCTGATGGATTACCACTTCTTCAAATTTCTTTTCATTGCTTAATACATACGAAATATCTTCTTGCTCTTCATCAAAACCAAAAGAATAAGAAAGATTACCTTGGGGGTCGAGATCAACAAGAAGCACGCGCTTGCCTTTCAGTGCTAATGCTGCACCTAGATTGATTGCGGTAGTAGTTTTTCCAGTACCTCCCTTATGATTTGCAATTGCCAGGATCATCACTTACGATTTCAAGTATAACGTATACTAAAACTAGGCAAATATAGTGTTATTAACGTAAAAATAGATATGTGTTTAAATCAAAAAATCCTTTTTTTATGAATTCAAGTCTTTAGACGTCGCTAATTTTGCTATTTTATAATAAGACTTCATTTTTACACCTTAAAAAATGAAATTGCGTTACGTAATTCTTCTGCTTGGGCATTAAATTCTTCTGCATTCGCGGCCATTTGTTCGGCAGTTGCAACATTTTCTTGTACCACAAAATTAAGCGTTTGAATTGCATGGTTAATTTGATCGGCATTTGCACTTTGTTCCGAACTAGAAGCAGTAATTTCTTGAACCAAATCGGACGTTTTTTGGATGTCTGGCGCAATTTGTGCCAACATTTCTCCAGATTTTTGCGCAATAACAACACTTCTATTAGAAACCTCATCAATTTCAATTGCTGCTAACTGACTCCTTTCGGCTAGTTTACGCACTTCTGTTGCAACTACTGAAAATCCTCTACCATGCTCCCCCGCTCTTGCAGCTTCCACAGCAGCATTCAGGGCAAGTAAATTTGTTTGTCTAGAAATTTCACCAATAATGGAGATTTTTGCCGCAATCAGTTGCATGGATTGAACCGTTTCATCTACCACTTTTTTGCTTTGAAAGGTATCTGTAGCTGCTTTTGTTGCTATTTTTTCCGTTTGTCTAGCATTCGATGAATTTTGTTGAATATTTACAACCATATGTTCCATAGAGGATAATATTTCCTCTACCGAGATCGCTTGTTTATTTGCTGCATCGGATAGTTGCACTGCAGCATGTGCCATTTGACTTCCCGCATCTGCTATATTTTCTGCGTTTAATTTTACCTTGACGATTAATTCATTCAACACATGAATTGTTTTATTGAGTGCATCTCCCATTCTTTTTAATTCACCAGTTGATTCAATGGTGTATTTTTGAGATAAGTCTCCTTTGGCTAGTGCATTAATCACGCGCGAAACTTCATTCACCGCTTGATGGGTTAGTTCTTCTTGCTGATTTTGTTGAATTAATACGTGAATTGTTTGATTTAACGATTCACCCATTTCTTTTAATTCCTGTAGAGTATCCATCGTAAAACGCTGACTATAATCCCCTTGTGCTAATGCATTCAAAACACGCATTATTTCTTGTGTTACATTTTTTGTTTCTCTAGCTGCAACCGTTGACACTGTTATGTCCACACCCATCATGATAATTTTTTCGATACGTCCCATCTCATCTTTCACAGAAGTGTAGACTGCTTGCACCCATTTTTCGGCGCCTGTTTTATCCAATAAACGGTAACTATTTTGTTGCGCAGCACCAGAAACCAATGCTTCCCAAACCTTCCCATACGCGGCGCTAGTTGCAGTTTGTGAATCCACCAACACGCAATGGTTTTTTCCAATTAATTCTTCTGAAGTATATCCTAAAACCTTTAATAATATAGCATTTACAGCCAAAATATCACCTGTCACATCAAAAGAAGCATAAGCATACGATTCATTGATTGCACTCACTATTCCTTGTGCTTCTAATCTTTCATAGGTTTCACTCGTTAAATCATAGCGAATCCCAATATATTTTACTGGTTTGCCATTTACACCTATTACTGGGCCAATTGCAGCATTGACATAATAAGGGGAACCATCTTTTCGTCGATTTTTAACAGGAGCATTGAAAATCTTACCATTTCCTACCGTTTGCCAAAGTAATTTAAATGCTTCTTTTGGCATATCCGCATGTCGAACAATATTGTGATTTTTACCGATTAATTCTTCACGCGTATATAAGGATTCCTCGCAAAATTTATCATTGACATAGGTAATATATCCTTTTAAATCAGTCTCTGAAACGATACACATTTTATCTATCAGAGCCATTTTAGTTTCGTATTCGCTACGTTCCACTAATAGTTCTTCTTGTCGAGTCGCTAGTATTTCTCCTAACTCTTTGACTTCTTGCGCTAATTGATTCGATAAATTCAACGAAGATGTGTCAAAATTTGCTTGTTTAAACTGACTAATCGTTTCTTTGACAGCTACTAATTCAGTTCGGATTTTTTCCATTTCTGTCAAAAGCGCAGCATATGAATGATCTACATCCGAAAATTTAATTGGTTCTGAAAAAACTCCTTGTGTAAAAGGACGCAACAATGCTTTGGTTCTATCCAATTTTTTGGATGAATTCCATGAAAAAATACCCATTAATCGTACAAAATAATTAAACTTAAATGGACAAAATTATAACACGTATTCTATTTAAAAAATGATATAAATCAGGTATTTAGAAGAATAACCCGCTTATCTAGTAAACTAAATGTCAATGGTTAGTATTTTACAAACACGTTTTTAGGTTCTGTGAAGAAACGTAGAGCTTCCCAACCACCTTCTCTACCAACTCCAGATGATTTCACGCCACCGAAAGGAGTTCGTAAATCGCGTACCATCCAGCAATTAATCCATACAATTCCAGATTGCGCTAAATCCGCAAAACGATGTGCACGTTTTAAATCATTTGTCCAAAGCGTAGTCTGTAATCCGTATTCTGTCGAATTTGCCATCATTAAAGCTTCTTCTTCGGTGTCGAATGGAGTCAGTGTAACAACTGGTCCAAAAATTTCTTCTTGGTTTGTTCTACAATCATACGCTAAACCTTCAATTACTGTCGGACGCATATAGTATCCGTTGTTATAAGGCGCTTCTAAATGTACACGTGTACCACCGGTTAAAACTGTTCCGCCTTCCTCTTTTGCTAATTCCACATAGGAAAGTACTTTTTCTAAATGCGGTAATGAAACCAATGCTCCCATGTTTGCTTTAGGGTCTGTTGGATAAGAAACAATCGCTTTATTCACTTTTTCTACAAAAGCAGTTTTAAATTTATCATAGATTGCACGCTCCACAAAAATTCGGGAACCACACAAACAAATCTGCCCTTGATTTGAGAATGAAGAACGAACCGTTGTGCTTAACATTTCATCAAAATCACAATCTGCAAATATCACAACTGGATTTTTACCGCCAAGTTCTAGGGATAATTTCTTAAACATTGGAGCTGCTGTTCGCGCTAAATATTCTCCTGTCTTCGTACCTCCTGTAAAAGATATTGCTTTGATTTTTTTATGTTTTACAATTGCATCACCAACTTTTGCTCCTAAACCATGTAAAATGTTTAATACACCTGCAGGCATTCCAGCATCTTTTGCAACTTGCCCCAATAAATAGGCAGTATACGGGGTAATTTCAGATGGTTTTGCAATAACACAGTTCCCCGCTGCTAATGCAGGAGCAATTTTCCAAGAAAATAAATATAAAGGAAGATTCCAAGGCGAAATACATCCAACGATACCAATCGGTTTACGTAAGGTATAATTGATCCCTTCCCCTTGCATGTGGTGCGATTCGGATGCAAAATGGGTGATTGCTGTTGCGAAAAAATGAAAATTCGAAACCGCTCTTGGAATATCTACATGTCCGGCTAATGAAACGGGTTTACCGTTATCTCTCGATTCTGCTTGTACAAATTCCTCCATACGTGCCTCAATTCCTTCCGATAATTTCACTAATATTTTACTGCGTTCTTCATTGGACATGTTCGACCAAATTGGAAATGCCTTTTCTGCTGCTTCTACTGCTAATTCTACATCGCGTTCGTCAGAATCTGGAATTAAAGAATATACTTGACCTGTAGCAGGTTCATAATTATCGATATATGCATCGCTAATAGGTGCAATATAATTTCCGTTGATGAAGTTTTGTAGTTTTATCATGATGGTAAAATAAGTTGTACAAAGTTAAAAAAATATGATGTGAAATTTTTGAACCATTGAGAAATTAAGAAGTTTAGATTGGATTATAAACGGGTAGAATTAATTAAGTCGCTTTGCTTTGAGAGTTCTTTAGAAACCTAAATTATGAATCTGTTTTTTTAAAAGGCCAAAGGTCTTTAAATGAAACTAAATAACTTTTACTTAATTTCTAAACTTCTTAATGGTGAAAATCTTACAACTCAATACCCTAATATCTTCAAATAATCCGCTGCAGTTTGTTCTTCGGAGAAAAGTTCTGTTCTAATCTTTCCATTTTCATCGCGACGAATCAATACATGTTTTGGTTCAGGAATCAAACAATGTTTTAATCCTCCAAATCCACCTATGGTTTCTTGGTAAGCACCAGTATTAAAGAATCCGATATATAGCGGTTTGGTTTTACTGAATTTCGGAAGATAAATTGCGTTAGAATGCTGTTCTGAATTGTAATAATCGTCGCTATCACAAGTTAGACCTCCTAGTAATACACGTTCGTAATCGTCATTCCATCGGTTAATTGGTAACATAATAAAACGTTGATTAATTGCCCAAGTATCTGGAAGGTTGGTCATAAAAGAAGAATCAATCATGTTCCAACGCTCTCTATCGTTTTGTTTCTTTTGTTGTAATATATTAAAGATTGCGCCACCACTTTCTCCTACTGTAAACGAACCAAATTCAGTGAAAATGTGAGGTTCTGGGATGTTGTTATCCGAACAAACACGTTTAACTTGCGTTAAAATTTCTTTCACCATGTAGGCATAATCAAAATCAAATTGCAAGGACTTTTTGATAGGAAATCCTCCACCAATGTTCAAGGAATCTAAATCAGGGCATACTTTTTTTAAGTCGCAATATACTCGAAGTAACTTGGTTAATTCATTCCAGTAATATGCAGTATCATTTATTCCAGTATTAATGAAAAAATGGAGCATTTTGATCTTAACACGCGGATTTTCCTGCACAATTGTTTTATATAAAGGCAAAATCTCTCGGTAACGCACCCCTAATCGCGAGGTATAAAACTCAAATTTTGGTTCTTCTTCCGATGCAACACGAATGCCAATTTGGATGTCTTTCGATAAATCTGCCGTACTATCAATTAAATCTGATACTTCTTGCACATTATCAATGACTGGAATTATTTTTAAATCCGTTTCAGCCATCAATTTTGTAATGTTATCAATATATTTTTTTGGTTTATAACCATTACAAATAATATATCTACCCGGACTTAATTTCTCTGTATCGTATAATTTACGGACGATATCAATATCAAAAGCAGAAGAAGTTTCGATGTGTACATCGTTTAGTAGTACCTCATCTAAAACAAATGAAAAATGCGAACTTTTTGTACAATAGGAGTAATAATAATTTCCTCCGTAACCCATATTATTCATTGCCTCACGGAACCATCCTTTTGCCCGTTGAATGTTATACGAAATTTGCGGTAGGTAATTAAATTTCAATGGCGTACCATATTGTTCAATTAATCGCATCAAATCAATTCCGTGAAAAATTAAACGATCGTCTTGCAAGTTAAATTCATCTTGCGGAAAATCAAAGGTTTGATCAATTAAGTCAATGTATTTCGTTCTCATGGGCCAATAATAAGGTGCAAATTTGCCGTAAATTATTGAAATCGCCTAGTGAATCCGATTAATTTTTGATTACATTCTCAAAATCAGTTTCAGATTGAAACGTCTTTGAGTTAAGTAGTTCGGAATAGCATACGTTTTACCGGTAACATCTTGCACCCACTGATGGGAAAGCACATTATTTATTCCTAAAAGATTAAATACTTCAAACGATAAAATTGCATCTGAAAAACCATGTTTTGTCTTTATTTTTTGCGCATGTGTTTTTTGCAATAAATCATACGAAAGTCCTAAATCAACACGTGCATAAAATTTTTGACGTAATGTATCCTTATAGCGTTGAAAATCTGGTGGACCATACGGCAAACTTGATCCAAAATTAAACCCCATTTGCGCTGTAAGCATCTCATAAGAAGGCATTTTATCTTGGAATAATATCGCAAAATTTATTCGTTGATCGGTAGGTCTCGGAATATATCCAGGATGATACACCGTGCTATCTACCTTTTTCTCATCTAATGTATATCCAGGTATAATCGTTTCTCCATTTTTATTGCGGTAAACCGTATATGCATCGTGTAAGAGATTCTCCATGGTCTTCAAGTAACCTATTTTAAAGAAAGATTGCACTCCCTCAATAAATTCTCCATGAATATTTACATCCGCACCATAGGCATACGCTATTGCATCATTATTTGCATAATATCGCGTACGAACATTATCAATTTCATACGGATTTACATTCCAGAAATATTTGTAATATGCTTCTAAGGCAAATTTGAACGGAGTTTTTCGATTCCACATGGAAAAATTAAAATCATAACCTGTAATAATATGCGCAGATTTTTGAGAAACTACGTGTAAATTTAACTGACCATCCAGCGTTCTAAACTCTCGGTAAAATGGTGATTGATAATACAATCCAGCTGCTAATCGGACTTGTGCATTGCGACGCATTACTTTATTGTTGGAATAAAAATAGGTTCTTGGGAAAAAGATCAATGAAACGCGTGGAGTAAGATATTGTTCTTGATTAACTTCCGTATAACCAAAACGCACTCCGCTTGTCAATAAAAAACGACGAGACGCAGCAGTCAGGGTGTCTCTAACCTTAAAAAAGGTCTTTTTACCTAGTGAATCTTTGATAAAATAGCTTGCTTTCACTGGGAAATTGGAACTTGTTTTGCCCCATTCGAAACTATGTTGTAAAAATCCACTTATTCGTTGTGTTTGTAATGCTAATTTACTTTTTAGTGCATACGACAAATTAAAATCTGGATTTTTTGTATTTGGAATGGTATAACCTGCAGAATCAACATTTTTCCATTCACTCAATACATCCTTGAATACATCTTTTTGGTAATTTACGCCCCATAATAAGCGTTGTTTTTCGGTCAATTGATGCGTACCATTGTGGTACAAATTTACAATAGTTGCTTGTAAATTATTTCGAGCATGTGTAAGATAACTTCCTACACCAATGGAGGCTATAGAATCACCAAAGTTTTTCTTCCCTGGATTAGTCTCTAACAAATTGATGTAATATTGTCCTTGCACGTCAAAATACTCTTTCTCGTTGGTATGAAAGATACTCGCATAGAAATCTAAATTTGTTTTATCGTTTGGTTTATATTTCAATGCTGTTCCACCGGTCATTGTTTCAAACTTTGTTTGTTCCTGCCCATCAAAGTAAATCTTTAAACGATAAGCCTCATTAACTGTTCCAAAATCTGTTTCTTGTGTTGTTGGAGCAAAACGGTAATTATTAGACGAAAGGTGCCCCAAAGTACTCCAGGTAAGTTTTGGTGTGATGGCATAATTTAGCAAAAATTGCGCATCATAAAAAACAGGATTATAGGAACCTTGAGTGGGTAAAGCATTTAATAAATAGCCATTTGCGCGATAACGTGCACCAACTAAATAATTAAATTTTTGATTGACTTTTTGCGCGACATGGGCTTCAACACCCATTAACGACATCATTACGGAAGCATTTGTAGAATCTGGTGTGATGTAAGTTATATCTAATACGGAACTTAATTTATCGCCGTATTTTGCATCAAATCCTCCTCCACTAAATCGAATATCTTTCACCAAGGAGGAATATAAAAAACTCAAACCCTCTTGTTGACCAGAACGTGTTAAAAAAGGACGATTAATTAAAAAACCATTTACATACACCAAGTTTTCATCGTAACTACCTCCACGTACGTTATAATTGGAGGTCAACTCGTTATTAGAACTGGCAGCAGTCGAATAGATTAATGTCCGCTCAACAGAATTGGAAGCAATTTTCTGCAAATCCAAGGAGGGTAATTTGAAGATATTATTATCCCCTTTATCCGATTTCAGAAAGACTGAATTCATTACTATAATTGGAAATTTGATTTTTCCAACTTGTGTACGTTGTTTAGGGGAAACAAAAATGGATTTGTTTATACTGATAGAATCATAGGAAAAAATAAGCGTAATTTCTTGGTCAACAGGTGCCAAAAACTCAAAATGTCCTAAAGAATCTGTATAAAAATATTGGTTGTTATATCGGACTTTTACATTTTCCAATGCTTTGTCTCTTTTTTCTATACACGTACCTTCCACGATTCCATTTACCTGTGCGGATATGGAACAAGATAAAAAAACGAAGAATGAAACGAAAAAAAAACGCATAAGTAAATCAAAACGTAAAAAAAATGGTTTTCGTATATTTTACGCTAAAAGTAACACAATCAAATCATTTTCAAATGGATCCATAGCACTTTTGAGAAGTTTAATTTTTGATTGTACATGACCATCTTTGCAAAAACTGAAAAAACTTTCCGTCCGTTCTTGCAACGCATTATTTGGCAACATCTTTCCTTTTAAATCTTCCAATTGCTTCATTGCAAGGTCTAATTGGCTTTTTCGTTGTTTGATAAATTTTGCTTTAATCATTTCCAATTGCTTCGTTATTTTTGTAGCTTCTGCATCCACATATTTTTCCATGTTTTGATCCAAAAGGGAGGCGTGATCACGTAAAACATTGTTTAGTGTTTCCAACGCTTTATCTAATTGGTTAAAATTTAATGCTTCTCCAGAATTTTCTTGAATATATTGACGCTGAAGCTCTTGTAAAGGCGTGAAAATATCTTCCCAACTAAAACCTAATTTCTCCCATTTTTTTAGCTGCGAAGCTTCAACTATTTGAATAGAATTACGAACACTTAGTAAAGGGAATTCTAATCCAATAGCTTCAAAAATTCCTTTTTGTTGAATCCAATAACTAATTTCTCCTCCTCCTCCTACGTAAACTAAATTTGGAAGAATCGTTTCTTGAAATGCTGGTCTTAACAGTACATTTGGGGAGAAATGATCTGGAAACGCTTGCATCTCTTTTATGGCATCTAGATTATTCACTTCCAATAACCGTTCACGTTTGCCTTCCGACAATCGAAATAAATTGATTGGTCGTGCAAATGCCTGTGGTGTAAACCCTAATTCTTCAATTTTCAGGTTGGATGTATGGACACAATCTTCCACAAATGGTGTTTGTACTTCCCGTTGCATGGTTTCTAAAAACAAGGCTTTTAACCCTGGCACATTTGGCTCTAGGACAATCACACCCTCATTTTCAAATAAGGCATGGTAAAGTTGCTGAGTTGCATCCGCAACATCTTTCCCGGTATATTTTTGAAGTAATTGGTGAATTTCACTTTCTGGATTATTTTGAAAAAAAGCAGCTATTTCAGCTTTCATCTCTTCCCAGTGATATAAATTGTATTTACCCACAGCCCCCCCTTGATTTTCATTCCAACTAATTTTTTTACCGAAAATTGTCGTATGATTCACTTCTTCGATATCATGATCTTCGGTTGCCAACCAAAATACAGGGACAAAATCAAAAGTAGGATAGGTTTTTTTTAACTCTTCTGCTAAACGGATAGTGTGAATTATTTTATAAATGACATACGCAGGACCAGTTCCAATATTTAATTGATGGCCTGTCGTAATTGTAAATGTATTTGGACTTTCTAATTTATGAATATTTCTAGCAACTGGAGACTCTTCAACTAGGTTTGTATATTGTTTTTTTAACTCCCGTACAAGTACTTGTCTGTTGTGTATAGAATAGTTTGCTTGTTTTCGTTGCATTTGTTTACCCAAATTCTCCAAGGAAAAGGATGCAGTTAGCAATTCTGCTAGATCTTCCTGTTGGTAGGTTAATTTTGTTGCTAATCGAGAAAATTGGTGAGTTTTTTCGCGATGTATGGTATGTTTTTGCATGGAACAAATGTACAGAAAATTAAAAAATGTAACTTTGCAATTCAAAATATTACTATGGAAGCAATAATTAAAACAGTAAAAGGAGATATGAAAGTATCTTTTTATGAAAATGATGCACCAAAAACGGTTGCCAACTTTGTAAAATTAGCAAAAGAAGGATTTTACGATGGATTAACTTTTCACCGTGTAATTCCAGATTTCGTAATTCAAGGAGGGTGTCCTAAAGGAACAGGAGTTGGTGGACCAGGATACAAAATTGATTGTGAATTAACGGGAGATAATCAATACCATGACCGTGGTGTATTATCGATGGCTCATGCCGGGAGAAATACGGGAGGATCTCAATTTTTTGTTTGTCATAGTAGAAGACAAACTTCGCATTTAGATAGAAACCATACCTGTTTTGGAAAAGTATATGAAGGTTTGGAAGTAATTGACCAAATCAAAGAAGGTGATAAAATTACCGCTATTGAAATAATAGAAAAATAATTTTTCAATCCTAGAATTCAATTGAAAGGTTGTTCTAGAAGTAGAGCAACCTTTTTTTATGCATTCGAAAGCATACTTTATGGCAATTTCATTGGATAACAAAAAAAAAAAACACAACTTTGTGACCAAATATTTCTTGCTCCATATGAAAGTAAGCATACTTTTTGTATTTTTTGTAGTCTTAGCACCTGTTTTCTCTAGTAAAGCAAGTGACTTAATGGATACTTTAAGCTACAATTATTTTTCGCCAAATGGTGATTCTATCAATGATTCCTATATCATTGAAAATTTAGAAAAATATAGAGATAATAAATTTTCGGTTTTTAATCGTTGGGGAGATTTAGTTTTTTATGCTTCGCCTTATTCCAACAATCCAAATGACGGAGAAAACAAAACATTCATAGGATTGTGTAACCAACCTTTGTGTGTGTTTGGTAAAAATTTACCAGAGGGAGCGTACTTCTACCAATTAGAGTATAAATTTGAAGACAAACCAACCTATATTAACGGAAAAATAATCTTGAAACGATGAAATTTTTTGGTGTCGTACTTTTTCTGTTGACTAGTTTCGTCGGTTTTTCGCAAACCCGTCAATTCTACAATCAATATATGCTTAATCCAGGATTTTTAAATCCTGCCAATATGGATGTGTTTACTAAATTCGGTACTACTTTCCTTGCCCATTATGACTACATGAATCAAGATAATTCCGCAAATAATTTTGCAGTTGTATCGCACTATAATTATCGTCCACATTTAGGTTTTGCGGGTTTTGCGGTGAACGATAATTTCAGCGGATATAATCAAATGGAAGTTGCTGGGAATGTTGCTTATAAACATTTTACACGCAGCAATGGGGGAATGTCCTTTTCGTATGGATTCCGTTTAGGATTTACACAGAACACTTTGAATGCTACCAATTTATATTACAAACAATTAGACGATCCTACATTAACACAACCTGGAATTAATAAATTTGGGATTAATTTAGGTTTTGGATTTGCAATGGTAACGCCAGATTTTGATCTAAATGTTAGTCTACCTGGACTAATGGGAAACAGACTTCCAACATCTGCAATAGATACCAGAAAACACAGTATTTTAGATTTAAAAAGTAATAACTTGTTTATTTCTACGGGTTATAAATTCCGTTGGGATAATGGATTCTATGTTTTCTACCCAACAGTATCTATTCGAAGCATCGTTGGAGCACCTTTAAATGTAAGTACCGATATGAACTTTTTGTTGAATCAGTTGATTTGGTTAGGTGCTGGATACAGAACTGATAATACAATCGTAGCGAGTGCAGGTGTGTTTTTAGATTTAGGCTGGAGGTTTGTTTACACGTATAACAATGCTGCATTAACGAAACACTTCAATACTGGCTCTAATCATGAGTTGTCGATAGGATATGCGCGAACAATTCCTGAAAACCCTTTTACATATCGTAAGTTTACAAAAACAAACGGGGAAATGAAGAAGAAGAAAACAATCAAAATCAATTTACCTAAAATCAAGATTTTCAAGAAAATGAAAGGAAAATTGAAGTACGATTAATAAAAGAGAATACGTTTAGAAAAATTATATAAAATAGGAGCGAAAATTCGTTCCTATTTTTTTTTACCATAATATGCTGTAATCCAAACTCCAACAAATATCATTACCATATACCCTATTTTCTCAATGGTAATTGTATTGGTATAATCATCCGCAACACCTAGTAAGGAAAAAAGATAGGCAAACAACATAACCAAGACGGGCTGTGTATAGATGTATGCACTTGCAATTGATGGGCCAACATATTTAAGTCCATACATGGTCAAGAGATAAGTAAAAAAAGTAACTCCAATAACAATGTAGGTGATTTTAACCCAAATAACCGGTTGTATTACGCTAAAATCTATTTGTACTATTTCGATATAAGTTGGTGGATAAATGAGCATATAAAACAATCCAAAAGTAAACACATAGGTAATTACCGTAAATGGACTATACCGCTGCATTAATGGTTTGGCAATTACTAGATAAACAGCATAACTCGCTGCGTTTATAAATAAAAACAAATCTCCAAGTGTAGAATCTCCTTTGCCGGTATTACCAGCTAAAGACAATAAAATTGCTCCTGTTGCCCCTAAAATAATACCAGTAACTTTTGTAGTAGTAATTTTTTCTTTGAGTAAAAAATAGGCGATAATGGTTACTAATATTGGATTAGTAGTCATAATTATTCAAGAATTTATCGAAGAAGATAAACTCAAGCCATGAAAGAAAAAAAGTTGGTTAATCGTTACCCCAAACAAAGCGCTCAACATAAATAGACCAATGTCTTTTCGTTGGATACGTTCTTTTGGTAAGAACCCTTTAATAATCCAAAAAAGCAGGGTAGCTCCTAAAATTCGAAAGAAAATAAAAGTTGTAGGAGTCAAAAAAGCTGGCATAACCCCTTTTGCAAGGATATGACCAGCTCCATATAACATATTTACTAATAATAAGGCAAGATGGGCCTTCCAGATTGTTTGTTTCAAAGGTATTAGATATCAAATACAGTTTTAAAATCCATTACCAAATTATCATCTACAGCAACACCTACCATGGATGGTTTTTCAACTTTAAATTTATCTAAACTAACATTAAACGAACCTGATAAAATAATTTTTTTATCGGATGCAATTTGTTTTGCTTTGATTGTGATGTCTTTTTTGATACCGTGAAACGTAAGTTCACCAACTATTGTAACATCTCCAGCTTCTTCTTTAATGGCTTTACTTACAAATGTAACTTTTGGGTATTTCGTTCCTTCCAAAACCTCTAATGCATGGGAGTCGCGACTAGAATTTTGAGAATCAAAAGATGCTACTGCTGCAGCTACAACCAATTTTGTAATTTGTTTCGATGTATTATCATAATACCCGCCGCAAATAAAATCTTTGGACGTTCCGATGGATTTATGAGCAGGATGATCTAATGTATAACGAATAAAAGAATCCGTTTTATTAAGTGTTAATTTAACATTGTCAAAGGAACATAACATTATTGTAAGTCCAAGAAATAGCGAATAGATGATTGATTTTTTCATAAAAGTTAAAATTAAAAGTTAAAAGTTTGATTAAGTAATTAGAATTTCATTACGATTACCGCACCAGCAAATAATGCTGTAGTTATATAACCGGATACTTGGTGAAAGTTTCTTAGTTTATCGCTAGCATTATTTTGAAGACTAACGCTTCCATAAATCATTCTACCGGCTAATGGTGTAAGTACCATTCCAGAAAAATGCAAATATGCTAGTGTACGATGGGCTTTCATATTACTCCAACCCTTATTTTTACGAATTATAACTGGTGGTGGAGCTAATAATTGCATTAATGCAGTAGCACCATACGCAACCATCGTTGTAGTTACAGAAGCATCATGCCACGTTTTTAATTTTAACGAATTGTCTCCGTTTCTACTATTGATAAGTAATTGACCTGAAATACATGAACTCACCATTCCACCAAGCGCTACAAATCCAAGTGCTTGATGCGATTGAAGCATACGTCTACGAACAATTAATTCACGTTCCCGTTTGTCTGTTGTTAATTCAAAAAAATTGAATTTACGCATCGCGCCATGTTCACCCCATAATGAACGACGAATTAATCCCATTCCTTCCGGTA
>Ga0114962_10000831_pt1 | contig 26882 bp, 27 predicted proteins | sample C_130820_MF_Meta_FD_87017 | JGI IMG/M metagenome (GOLD analysis project Ga0114962, IMG submission 87017) | Freshwater microbial communities from Lake Croche, Canada to study carbon cycling - C_130820_MF_MetaG | ecosystem: Environmental > Aquatic > Freshwater > Lake | place: Lake Croche, Canada... | reverse complement strand
ACCGGGCGAGTAGCTTCCATTTCCTCAAAGTTGTGGTAATTCGTGGCAAAGAATCCACTGAAACACTGATTACCACTGAGCAAACTGATAAGAATTTGGTAAATTTTTCAGTGGTATCAGTGGGAATCAGTACCTCAGTGGTAAACATCGTCACCCACAATCCCCACTGAAAAACCTGAGCTTGACCACGATTTCATGGAATCAAACTGGCTCGACCCTCTGAATCATTTGAGGTCGCATGCTGAGTTCCACACCTGTGAACCGAAAAAAACTTTCGCCCGGACTACTTTCGGGATTGCCTGATTATTAAGTTTTGTTTCAAATCTCCGCCAAGGCGTGGCGAAATTGATTTTGCGTGCGCCGACAGCCGTGCAGTTGATCCCAGTTGTTGTGTCTCAGTCCCGAAAAATTCTCATTGCCTGTGGTGGCACAGGCGGTCACATCTTCCCCGGCATTGCGGTGGCGGAAGCGCTGGTAGCGCGTGGGCATGCGGTGCTGCTGTTGATTTCTGAAAAGCCGGTGGATGCCCAAGCCAGCGCGAAATACTCACACCTGCGCTTTGTTCGGGTGCCGGCGGTGGCCAAGCCGCCGACCCGCTCGCCACGAATGTTGGTATTTTTGTGGCGGATGTGGCGCTCGCTGCGCCAATGCAACCGGGTCATTGACGAGTTTGGCGCGGACGCGGTGCTGGGCATGGGCGGGTTCACGTCGCTGCCGCCGGTGTACGCCGGCCACCGGCTTGGACTCAAGACGTTCATTCACGAATCCAACGCCAGGCCGGGCCGGGCCAACGTACTGACCGGTCGGTATTGCACCCGCATTTTTCTCGGTCTGGAAGCCGCGAAAGCATTTTTCCCTGGGCGCGCGACGGAAATTACCGGCACTCCGGCGCGGCCGGAAATGCTCGCTCTGCCATCGCGGGCGGAGGCTGCCGCGCGCTTCGGCCTGGATCCTAGCCGCCCTACCGTGTTGGTCACCGGGGGCAGCCAGGGCGCCCACCGCCTCAACGAATTATGCGCCCACGCCATCGCCAGCCTGCCGCCTAACACCCAAGTGCTGCACATTGCCGGCAGCTCAGACTTCGCCCGCGTGACACAAATTGCCGCCGGTCACGCCGCTTACCGAGTGCACGGCTTCTGCGACCAAATGCCAGCCGCCTACGCCATCGCCGATTTGGTCATCGCCCGCGCCGGCGCTTCCAGCCTAACTGAAATCGCGCTGACCGGCCGGCCCTCGATCCTGGTTCCCTATCCATTCGCTGCCGACGACCACCAAACGCGCAACGCCGAGGTATTCGCCCGAGCCGGCGCGGCAATCCTGGCACAGGAGAGCGACCTCAGCGCCGCCAAACTCGCCGCGCTGGCCACCTCGATCCTGCAGGATGCGGCCACTGCCAAGCGCATGAGTGAGGCCGCTGGCAGTCTTGCCATGCCCGCCGCCGCCCAACGCGTTTGCAGCGCCATCGAAACCAGTTTTATTTCCGCCGCATGACCAATCTCACCCAACGCCTGACCCGCCAAGACCAGCCCTTGCACATTCACCTCATCGGCGTGGCCGGTTCAGGCATGAGCGGACTGGCGTTGCTGTTGTTAGGCCTGGGCCACAAAGTCAGCGGCTCGGACCGGGTCACTACCGCGGAAACCGAACGCATGCAAGGGGTCGGCCTGATCTTTTCCTCACCCCACGCGGCAGAGGCTGTTGCGGGCGCGGATATCGTGGTTTACTCATCGGCCATCCAGCCGGTCAACCCGGCCTATGCCGCCGCCGCGGCTGCCGGCATTCCGCTGCTGCGGCGTGCCGAGTGTTTGGCCGCCATTCTCCACACCAAGCGCGGCATCGTCATTGCCGGCACCCATGGCAAAACCACCACTTCGGCGATGACTGCCCATGCCATGCTTGAAGCGGGCCTCAAGCCGAGCCACTACGTCGGTGCCGAGATTCCGATTTTAGGCAGTAACGCGCGCTGGACTGCGGAAGGTGAATTCATGGTGGCGGAGGGCGACGAAAGCGATGGCACGCTCGCCCTCTATCATCCCGAACACGCGGTCATTCTCAACATTGAAGCGGAGCACCTCGATTTCTATCGGGACCTCGAACATATCCGCGAGGTTTTCACCGCGCTGGCCGATCACACCAGCGGCCAACTCGTCTATTGCGCCGAAGATCCGGTGGCCAACGAGGTATGCGCCGGGCGTGCCAATGCGCTATCCTACGGCTGGGAGGATGCCGACTACACCGCTAGGGATGTGCGCGACCTCAAGGGCTCCTCGGCCTTCACCGTGAAAAAACACGGCGTCATCCTCGGTGACATCGAACTCGGCATCCCCGGCAACCACAACATCCTCAACGCCTTGGCTGCCATCGCCCTAGCAGATAGTTGCGGTGCCGAGTTCGCGCTGGTCGCCCGCGCGCTGGCCACCTTCGCCGGCGCCAAACGCCGCTTCGAAACCAAGTACCTCTCGCCCCAGTTCCGCATCATCGACGACTACGGTCATCACCCCAGCGAGTTGGCCGCCACCCTGCAAACCGCCCGTTCGCTCAAGCCGGAGCGGCTCATCGTGTTGTTTCAACCGCACCGATACACCCGCACCCAGGCGCTCGCCGAGGATTTCGGCAAAGTCCTGCAAGCCGCCGACCGGGTATTCATCACTGATGTCTATCCAGCCTCTGAACTCCCCATCGACGGCATCTCCGGCGAAACCCTCATCGCCGCGATGCAGCGCCACGGCACCGTGCCCGCAACCTCGCTACCCAACCTCGCCTCCGCCCATCACGCCGTCGGCAACGTCCTCAAACCCGGCGACTTGCTGCTAACCCTCGGTGCCGGCAACGTACATGAGGCCGGCAGCCGCATCGCTGCGGACCTCAAAATACTTGATGAGATGTGTGCCCTCATGCCACCGGGCGAAATCACCGGCCATTTGTATGAGCCGATGAAACGCCACACCACCCTGTTGGTCGGCGGCCCGGCCCAATACTGGCTCGAGCCACACAGTTTTTACGGCTTTGCTTTCCTCGTCGAATACTGCCGCGCCCGCGGCATCCCGGTGCGCGTGGTCGGCCGCGGCTCCAATCTGTTGGTCCGCGATGGCGGTATCCGCGGCGCCGTCATCCACCCCTCCGGCGGCGTATTCTCCGATATCTCGTTAGACGGACGCGGCCTCATCGTCGCCGGGGTCGGGGTGCGACTCAAAAAACTCGCCAGCTTTGCTGCTGCCGCCGGCCTCGGCGGTTTCGAGTGGATGGAAGGCATTCCCGGCAATGTCGGCGGCGCCCTGCGCATGAATGCCGGCGCCATGAGCGTGGCGACCTTCGACCAAGTCGTGCGCGTCACCTTCTTGGATGAGGACGGCGTGATCCGCACTCGTGAACGCGACGAAATCATCGCCGACTATCGCAACGTCGCCGAGCTGCGCCGCAACTTCGCCCTCCAGGCGGTTTTCAAAGGCAAGTCCGATACCTCCGCCAACATCAAACAACGTTGGGACGAGTGCCACGACAAGCGCCGCGCCAGCCAACCCGTGAATGCCTCGGCGGGTTGCGTGTTCCGCAATCCTGAGGGCATGGCCGCCGGCCAGCTCATCGATTCGCTCGGCCTCAAGGGGCATGCCATCGGCCATGCCGCGGTGTCTGAAGTGCATGGCAACTTCATCATCAATCAAGGCGGTGCCACCGCCGCAGACATCCTCAAGCTCATCGAAACTATCCGCCACCAAGTCCAACAGCAACGCCACATCGATCTGGAAACCGAAGTGAAAATCCTCGGCGACGACGATGCCCAATTCTAAGAATGACCATGGCAAGACAGAAGACCGCTGCGCTCCCAGACAGAAGACCGCTTCGCTCCAAGACAAGAGCAGAGCCGTCGGGCGGAGCTTGGCACCTCTTCCTCTTGTCTTCTGTCTTCTGTCTTCTGTATGGCAGCGCAGCGGTCTTCTGTCTTTCGCCTGATAACTAATAACCTATAACTCTCCCCCCTTGCTTAATTCTAAAACAATCGCTGTCCTGATGGGCGGCCCGGGCTCAGAGCGCCAAATCTCCTTGGCCTCCGGTACCGCCGTGCTCAAGGCCCTCACCGGCCTCGGCCTCAACGCCGTCGCCGTCGACGTCACCAGCACCCGCCTCAACCTGCCCGCCGGCACCGATCTGGCTTTCAATGTCATCCACGGCACCTTCGGCGAAGATGGCGAATTGCAAGATCTGCTAGATAAACTGGGCCTTCCATACACCGGCGCCGGCGCCGCTAGCAGCCGTCTGGCCTTCGATAAAAACCTCGCCAAGGCAGCCTTCTTGGCTCACCAAGTACCCACCCCAGGGGCCGAAATCGTCAATGTTTCCGCCGGGCCGCGCCTGCCTGCTTTGAGTGCGCCGTTTGTGGTCAAGCCGCCGCGGGAAGGCTCCAGCGTGGGCGTTCATATTGTCCACCAGCAAGCGGACGCCGCTGCCGCCATGGCCGACGCCGCCCGCTACGGCGATGATATTTTGGTCGAGGAATTCATCTCTGGCATGGAACTGACCGTCGGCATCCTCGACGATGCCGCCCTGCCCATCGTCCACATTGCCCCCCGCGATGGCTTCTATGATTTGGCTAACAAATACCCCTGGCTCAGCGGCAGCGCCGGCAGCGATTACTATTGCCCCGCCGCCCTAGACGCCCCAACCACCCACCTCGTCCAACAGGCCGCCCTGGCTGCCCACCGCGCGCTGGGTATCGAAATCTACTCGCGCGTCGATGTTTTGTTAGACTCGCAAAACCGGCCCTATGTGCTGGAAGCCAACACCATTCCCGGGATGACGGAAACGAGCCTGTTGCCCAAAGCTGCGGCGGCCCTCGGCATCTCCTTTCCCGAGCTCTGCCTCAGCATCGCCAAACTCTCCCTCAAGCTCCGCCAACCTGCCTGATCCCAATCCATGAGGCTCCGAACTAACAAATCCCGCCACATCGACCGCCACGCCGTGCTCCACGCCCGTGTGTGGTCGACCCGCATGGTGCGCATCAGCTGCTTCAAGCTGCTGTTTCGCAGCTTCAAGCCGCTGTGCCTGCTGATCTTGCTGGCCGCCGCCGGCCTCGGCGTGCGCCAGGGCGTCCGCTGGGCGCTTTATGACAACCCGGATTTCCGCTTACAGGCGGTCGATCTCAACCCCAATCCCGTCATCGACGAACTTGATTTCGTCAAACTCACCGGCATCAATCTGCGAGCCAACCTGTTTCAGCTCGACCTCGAGGCACTAACCCAGTGCCTAAGCCACCTGCCGCAGCTCGCCGATGCCCAAGTCCAACGCCAATTGCCGGGCACCTTGGTGGTGCGCGTCACCGCCCGTTCGCCGCGGGCTTGGATCGCCTGCCCGGCCGCCGGCCTGCCGGCCACTCGCAGTGCCGGGGCGATGCTGGTGGATGAGCATGACATTGCCTATCCGTGCCTTCCGCGCCAGTTGGAAAAGGTGGCAAGCCTGCCCATGATCGTGCTGCCTGCCCGCGACAAGCAAGCCATTGCCGTGGGTAAGAAAATCCTCCAACCCGAGTTGCAGCGCTGCCTGCGGCTGCTGACCAGTGCGAATACCAGCGATTCGGATGCCCCTCATTGGATCGATACTATCGAACAAGCCAATAGCTGGTCGCTGCGCCTGACCACCAGCGGCGGCACTGTTGCCACCCTGGGTTTGAGCGATCATGCACGACAGGTGGCCAACCTGCGTGCGGCCCTTCGGCACGCCGAAATCAAAGGCTATGCCATGGCCACCATCAACTTGATCCCCAAGGAAAACGTCCCGGTCACCATCGCCACCGCCCACCTCGCTGCCCCAGTCACCACTCCAGATCCCCAACCCGATCCAGAACCCATCGCCGAGCCCGCCGAGACCAGCGCAACCGCCGAGCCCGCCCACCACGCAGCGCAGCTGCCAAAATCCCTGCCCAAGCCCACCTTGGCGCCCCCCCCGAAAACCGTCCCAGCCTCCGCACCAGCCTCCGCCGCAGTCGCTAACACCACCCCGAAGTCACTCCCGAAGGCCACTCCGGTGCTCGACGCGAAGGTCACCGCGAAGATCTCCTCAAACGCTACTGCGAAGGTCACCTCAAAGGTAAGCGCCAAGATCCTCCCGAAGGCGATCCCGCGGGCCGTGCCGGTAGCCCTACCTGTGGCCATTCCGGTGGCGGCGACTGCCTCCAAAACCAGCCGTCAGGATCGCCACAGCCGCGATCAGAAAACCCAACGCAAGCAGGACTGAGCCCCTCTATCTGTTCCTAACCCAATGGCACGCCACTCAAAAATTCATGTCGGTCTGGAAATCGGCACCAGCAAAACCTGCATCGTCGTCGGTGAGGTTAAGCCTGATACCGCGGTGAAAATCCTCGGCATCGGCACCACCAAAACCGTCGGCGTGCGCAAGGGCGAAGTCTATGACTTTCCGCAAGCCCGCGCTTGCCTTAAGGATGCCTTAGTGAAAGCTGAAGATGCCAGCGATGTGGAAATCGGCAGCGTCTATCTGGCCGTCACCGGCGCGCATATCCAAGGTCTCAACAGCCGCGGCACCTTCCGCCTGCCCGAGGGGCAATCGACCGTCGCGCCGGAGCATGTTGCAGAAGCCCTCACGATTGCCCGCGATGTCCACATCCCGCCGGATCACGTTCATCTCCACCCCATCATCCGCAACTATCTACTGGATGATCTTCAGCACAAAACCAGCCCGGTCGGCCTGTTTGGAAAAACCGTGGAGGCGGACTTTCACATAGTTCACGGCATTGGCTCACGCATCCAAAATAGCATCCGCTTGGTGCGAGAAACCCCGCTGGAGGTCGATGATATCGTCTTTTCGCCCATCGCCACCGCCCAGATGGCCCTCAATCAAGAGCAGCGCGAACGCGGCGCCCTCGTCATCGATATCGGCGGCGGCACCACCGATTACGCCCTCTATCTGGACGGGGCAATCGCCGCTTCCGGCTGCATCCCGGTCGGCGGCGATCATATCACCAACGATATCCACCTGGTCACCGGCCTGGCATTTTCCAAATCCGAAAAACTCAAAATCATGGAAGGTGATGCCTCGCCGGATCCGGCCCGCTCGGTCGGCATGGCCAAGTTGGTGGACGACCGCGGCTATGCGGAAGTGGAAGTCCACCGCTCCATTCTCAATGAAATCATCCGCCAGCGCCTCGAGGAAACCCTCCACCTCGTTTACCAGCGCTTGCCAGAGGGGTCCGTCAAGGCCATCGGTGCCGGAATCTTCCTAACAGGAGGCACCAGCCTGATGCGCGGCTTCAGCGAATTGGCATTCCAGGTTTTCGGACGTGATATCTATCGGCCCGAACCGCCGGTAATCAGCGGCGTGCAGGCCAGTTTCAAAGACCCGCAATACGCCACGGCGATCGGCCTGATCCGCTACGCTCAGATATTGGAAACCGAACGCGCGGCCCCGCCCGGAATGTTTGGCAAGGTCTTCAACCTGTTCTGGCCCTTCGGCAAATGAAACCGCAAGGCCGAAGTTGCAAGGTGAGTTTCGAGCAAAAAACCACGGATGACACGGATTTTACGGATGGGAAACGAGTTATGCAATTCATGGCCTTCACCTTATGAGGGAGCCTTAGATTTGATGTGTCACAGTCATTTTTTCCGTGTCATCCTCTTCATTCCGTGAAATCCGTTTTTTGAAAAACGCCGCCGCAATCCCTTGCCTCTTCCTTTCTAGCACCCGCCCGCCCCTGCCTCTGATCTAACCAACCACTTCTTATGCTTCCCTATCATCGCACGCCCCAGCCCACCCTGCCCAGTTCCGCCGTTAAAATTGTCGGCCTCGGCGGTGCCGGTGTCAACATGCTCGAACGCGTCGCCATCGATGGCAGCGAAGGCACCGAATTGCTAGCCCTCAACACCGATGTGCGCACCCTCGCCGCTTGCGTCGCCGGGGAGAAAATCCAGCTCGGCCGCAATCTAACGAAAGGCTTGGGATCTGGCGGCGATCCCGAACTGGGCCATCAGGCCATGCTCGAAGCCGAGACCGAAATCCGCGATGCGCTGCGCGGCCGCAAAATCGTCTTCCTATGTGTCGGGTTGGGTGGAGGCACCGGCTCCGGGGCGGCACCCGCGCTCACTCGGATTGCGCGTGAGGAAGGCGCGTTTGTCGTTGTCTTTGCCACCATGCCATTTGCTTTTGAAGGTCGCCGCCGCCGTGATCAAGCGGAAACCACCCTCAACGAACTCGCCGTGCTGGCCAATGCGCTGGTCACCTTTGATAACAACCGCATGGGTGAATTGGTGCTAGCCAAGCAAGGCATTCACGAAGCGTTTGCCGCCGCCGACCACATGATCTGCGAATCGATCAAGGCAGTCATCCGCCTCGTCGTGCGGCCCGGCCTCATCAATATCGGCCTCGACGATCTGATGAGCGCGCTGCGCACCAACCGCTCGCGCTGTCTGTTTGGCTCGGGCATTGCCAAGGGCAAGGACCGCGCAGCAGGCGCGCTACGCAATGCCCTGGCCAGCCCGCTGCTCGATCAAGGAGCCTTGCTCAAGGCGGCCCAAACCGTGCTCGTCCACCTCTGCGGCGGCGAGGACCTCACACTCTATGAGGTCGAACTCCTCATGCAGCGCCTGCAAAAATTCATCCCGGAAAGCGCGCATGTCCTGTTTGGGGCGGTGGTGGATCCGGCCATGGGCGAAAATCTCTCGATCACTCTCATCAGCGCCTTGCCTGAAGACTCGCTCACCGCCTCGCCCCGCCACTTGAGCACCGCCACCGAAATCCTCAGCCCGTCCACCCCCGAAGAATCATTGCCGCCTGCTGCTCCCGCGCCCCTCAAACCGCGCCGCAGTCAGCCCGCCAGCAGTCCCGCCCAAGCACTCTTTGCTACCACCGCGCCGCTCGACCCACCCGCCGTTGCCAGTGGTTTTCAAACCGAATTCCGCAGCGCTGAGCCCACGCCAGCGGAGGCCGCTCCCAGCCCTGCGCCCACTTCAGGCGAAGCCTCGCTCCCCGAGGATACGTCGGAGCTGCTTCAACCCGCTGCCCTATCTAACGATTCAGACCAAGCCCCATGGGACACCCCCGCTGTCGCTAACGATCCGCCGGCCGCCTCCGCGGCGGCAGCCTCCGCGCCGGCAGCTCCATTGAGCAATGGCGCGGATGACGAGCCAGAGCCGCCCAAACTCAAACTCGGTCTCAAATCCCAGACCCCGCAGAACGAGTTATCTTTCGACTCCACGCCGCGTGGCCGCTTCGAGGGTCAGGTGCCCAACGTCGTCGATGGTGAGGATCTGGATTTGCCGCCATTCCTGCGCAAAAAAAAGTGACGGGCTTGTCGTTAGGCAAAACCTCCCTCAGATGTCTTCAAGTGTAGCGGCGCGTCTATGACCGCCGCTGCAAGGCTGGCCACAGGGACGCATGTAGCTGCGCTCTATGAGCGTCGATGCGCAAGATATGCGCGATGCACATAGGCCAGCGACTTTTCCCGCAGGGGAAAAATAGTCACAGACAGCTGCTCGAAGGCCGGAGCGACTTGCCCCAGCCCTCACATGCGAAAACGCCCGCGTTTTTACTTGTATTTAAATGGGGTGACTCATATTTTACTAACCAAGGTAGATTCACAGCGTGGGTTTGCTCGGATAAATTGCCCGAGTCGGTGTTCGTCACATCGACTTCGATCCATCAGCTGCCAATGGAATCAAACCGCACTACCAGCCCGCGCCGCCGTAGCGACCCACGCATCTTGCTGGTCACCCCGGAGATTACCAGTTTGCCCAACGGCATGGGCGACATGGCACAACGGCTGACGGCCAAGGCGGGTGGATTGGCCGACGTGTCGGCGTCGCTGGTGTCGGCCCTCTTCGATCTGGGGGCGGACGTGCATGTGGCGTTGCCGCATTACCGGCGCCTGTTCCGGATGGAGTCAGGCAATCTCATTAGCGAGGAAATGCGGATGTACCATCGCAGACTGCCCAATACCCGCATCCACCTGGCGGAAGACCGCATTTTCTACTACCGCGACGCGGTCTACGGCGGGTATCGGGACGAACTGGCGAAAATCGCCCTCGCCTTCCAGCGCGAGGTCATCAACACCATCATTCCGCTGGTCAAGCCCGACCTGATCCATTGCAACGACTGGATGACAGGGCTCATCCCTGGGGAGGCCCGCCGCCTGGGCATCCCCTGCCTGTTCACCGTCCACAATATCCATAGCCACGATATGACCCTTGCCGCCATCGAAGACCGCGGCATCGACGCCGCACAATTCTGGCCGCACCTCTACTTCAAACGCAGCCCCGGCAGTTACGAACATGCCCGCGAATGCGTCCCGGTCGATTTTCTGGCAAGTGGCATTTTCGGCTCCACATTCATCAACACGGTCAGTCCGACGTTTCTAAGCGAGGTGGTAGACGGCAAGCACGATTTTGTGCCCGGACACATCCGCAATGAGATTGCCCAGAAATGCTACGCTGGGTGCGCGGCGGGCATTCTCAACGCCCCGGATGCGTCGTATGACCCGGCCAGCGATAGCCATCTGGCGCAAAACTACACGGCGGAGACGGTTATTGCCGGCAAGCGGGCGAACAAACTTGCCTTGCAGCAGGAGCTCGGACTTGAACTCAACCCCGACGCCCCGCTCTTCTTCTGGCCCTCGCGCCTCGATCCCATCCAAAAGGGCTGCCAACTCCTCGCACACATCCTCTACGACATCATCGATGTGTTCCGCCATGAGGGCGTGCAGGTGGCCATCATTGCCAACGGCGATTTCCAACAACCCTTCCACAACATTGTGCGTTTCCACGGCCTCCACGGCCGCGTCGCCGTCTGCGATTTCCGCGAACGACTCTCCCGTCTGGCTTACGCCGCTGCCGATTTCACGCTGATGCCCTCACTCTTTGAACCGTGCGGCCTGCCTCAAATGGTCAGCACGGCTTACGGCTCGCTACCCATCGTTCACGACACCGGCGGACTGCACGACACGATCCAACACCTCAACCTAGCCGGCCACAGCGGCAACGGATTTTCCTTCAAGCACTACGGCACCAACGGCCTGCGCTGGGCCATCGACGAGGCCATGATATTTGCCCGGCTGCCTCTCGCAACGCGTGCTTTGCACATGCAGCGCATCATGCGCGACGCTCGCAGCCGCTTCGACCATACCGTGATGGCCAAACAATACTTCGATATCTACGAGCGAATGCTCCAGCGGCCGATCGTCGGACTCGATGAGCCAGAGCCCAGCTTGTTTGAATGACCTCGGGTTGAACCCAAACTCCGAAGCTGAAATCTGAAATTCGAGCATCAAACCACGGATTTCAGGGATTTTTTGGGCTTTGGATTAGCACGCCATTTGCAGCACAGCAGCAGCTCCTGACGACTCCTGTTTTAATCCGTAAAACCCGTGTAATCCGTGGTTAATCTAAGCGCGAGTTTTGTTGAACTTCTATTTTCCGACTCAGCGGCCTTCGGGGGCGGGTTCGTCGCCGAGGATTTTATCGAGCTCCACAACGCGTTCCCACGGGCAGCGTCGGCGCTGGTACTTGCGCCAGACCACGTCGCGCAAGGCTCGCCACACCTCCTCGGGAATCGCCGCCGGATCGAGTTTCTCCCAATCCGGATCGGTTTTCAACGTGCTCAGAATCGTCCAGCGCTCCCCATGGTGGGTGGCCCTGTAATATCTAGGCCCCTCGGCGGTGTGTTCGCGCCATTCGTGACTTTCCATGGCTTGAGGGTAGCCGGAGGACCTCGCCAAGGCAAGGCCAGAGAAACCGCCACCTTAATGTCGGCGGGCAAGTTGCCCGCGCCACGTGGATCGGCCATCCTGTCCCTCAGCAGCCCCACATCGGGCTTTTCATTCCCGCAGGTAGCGTTAGAGTGAGACATGCGCATCCAGGGCCACCGCTGGCAGAAGCTGGCCACTCGCCTCCTCGACTTTGTGTACACCCCGCAGTGCGCGCTGTGCGGAGTGGTGCTGCGGGATGGTCGCTCGCTGTGCGATTCCTGCAATCGGGATTTACCACGGCTCCCGAGGCCTTTTTGTGAAAAATGTGGGGAACCGTTTCACGGGCACATCGAGGGGCCGTTCCAATGCCCCAATTGTGGCGAATTGGACTTTGCCTTCGGCTTTGCCCGCCCGGTGATGTTGCGCGACGAACGCACCCGCCTCTTGATTCACCAGCTCAAATACGGCCGCGCCATCCATCTAGCCTCCGAGTTGGGCCGCCTGGCCGCGGAAGCTTTCGACGATGAGCGCTTGGGCCCCGCGCTTCAGGCCAACTGGCCACTCGTCCCGGTGCCACTGCACCGCGCTCGCCTGCAGCACCGCAATTTCAATCAAGCGACGGAAATCGCCCGCGTTGTGGCCAAACACACGGCCCTGCCAGTACTTGCCGCCCTCAAACGGATCCGCCGCACTGATACCCAGGCGCGGCTCGGCCGCCGCGCGCGGCTCAACAACCTTCGCGGCGCTTTCGCACTCACCTCTGCTGGCCGCCGCCACCTCGCCAACCCCGCCTCCGGCACAGGCGCCATCCTCATCGACGACGTTCTAACCACCGGCTCAACCGTCGAGGCCTGCGCCGCTACCCTCCGCCGCGCCGGCTTTAAATGCGTGCTGGTGGTGACGGTCATGCGCGGCTAAACCCCAAAAAACCGCAAAAAAACCGCCGTTTTATTGTCAAGTTTTCTTAAAAACATCGCCTGGAACGCTTGTAAAATATGGAAAAATGCCCCTTTAACCCCCACGCAAATTTTCCTTGCCTCTGACGGATAGGGCCTATATCAAAGGGGGCCCCGCAAGGGCCACCTCAACGATGAACATGACCCGGAACCTAAAATCCGTGGCCCTGGCAATCGCCGGCGTCATTCCTTTTGCTAGTTGCGCTGCCAGTGGCAATGCCACGACCAAAGCCACCTCGAAATTTCCCGATTGCAGGCCGGTTCAATCCGTCCAGAACGGGAAAGCATCGTGGTATTCGATCAGAACCAACGCCGGCAAACAGACGGCCAGCGGCAGATTTTTAAGCAACACGGCTGCAACCGCCGCCCACAAGACGCTGCCTTTGGGAAGCACCGTGCGGGTGACCAACATGAGCAACGGTAAAGCCGAGGTAGTTACCATCACAGATCGCGGCCCCTACATGACCGGGCGCATCATCGATGTGTCCATCGGCGTAGCGGAACGCCTGGGCTTCGCGGCCCGCGGCGTGGTGCCTGTAAAGCTGGAAGTGCTCGCCTCGCCAGCACTCTAGCCCGGCGGCCATTGCAATTGGCGACCGGCGAGCAGGTGGATGTGGAGGTGAGGCACGGCTTCACCACCATGAGGGCCGTTATTGATCACCAGTCGGAAGCCGGATTCGGCGACGCCCTCGCCGCGGGCAAGTTCGGCCGCAGTGAGCAACAAGTGGCCGAGCAAGGTGGAGTCGTCCGCAGTGGCCAGGGCCAAGCGCGGAATCGGCTGGCGCGGCACGATGAGGATATGCACTGGGGCCTGCGGGGAGATGTCACGAAATGCCACGCAGCGCTCATCTTCGTAAACCACCGTCGCCGGGATTTGCTTATCACAGATTTTCTCAAACAAGGTCTGGTCGTCCATACTTGGTGACTATTTGCTTGGTATGGCAGCAGCAATGTCGGCGGCGAGGCGGGCCAACAACTTCGACTGGGCGGCGACCAGCGCCTGATAACCATCGGCGACTAGCTGCTCGCGGGCAACAAAGGTGCGCGAGGCTGTGAGCTTACGGCCGGGCAAGGAGTAAACCCGCCAGCCAGCCTCGATGACCGCGTAGCCGTCGGCGCTGCCGTGGAACTGGCGGATATCGAGAGTCACTTGGCGGCTCATTTCCTCGTCGTGTGGCCACGGATAGGTGCGGAGGTTACCTGTGTGCAGGCGGCGGCCGAGATTGGCCGAGGTGACGCGGGCGATAGAAGCGGCCAAGTCGCCCGCCCAGCGGTGATTTTCCGCCACTGCCAGGCGGTTGGGCGCGTCTTGCAGCACGAGGTTGGGGCGGTCAATGTATTCGGCCAACACCACCGGGCCAACGCCGAGGCCAGCGCCGCTGCCTGAGGGGGCCGGACCATCGGCCGTTAGCATATAAAACGAGCGCGGGACACCGGCACAACCGGCGAGGATCAATGCGCAAAGTACAGGGGGGATGGTTTTGTACATGGCTGGGGCTTCAGTGTTTGGTTCGCGGTGCACGCGGCTGTGGATTGCCGGATGAATCCCGACCAAAGAGCAGCGAATTGGGCTTGTCATCCAGCGTCGTGGAGAACCCCTTGATCGCTCGCAGCGAGGCCCGCAATTCATCGAGAGTACGCAACAAGTCGCCTTGCATGCTGCCATCCGGCCCAACGCTGGCAATGGTTTTTTGCAAGTCGGCGAGGGTCCGGCGCAGGTCGGTGGGCAGGCCGCGGAATTGCGGGTCATTCAACATTTTGCGAGTCGCCGCGGCGGTGGCATTGATCTCATCGAGCGTGCCGCGGGCCGCGGCAATCGTGGTGGCAGATTCCTCGGCTGCCTTGGCGATGTGGCCCATCACCTCATCCAGCGGCAAGGCTTGGATCTTGTCGAGCATGGCGGTGACCTTCATCTCCAGTTGCGCGAAGCCCGATGACAGAGTGGGCACGGTGGCATACTCACCGACCTGGCCCCCTTCCGCCTCTGGAGTATCAGGGTAATAGGCAAAGTCCACAAACAGCGTGCCCGTAATATAACTCTCGATCTTCAGCCCCGCTCGCAGACCCTGCCCCACCGCTTGTTTCAAAAACTCTCCGTCAGGCCCCGCCACCTGCCCCTGCATGCTGCGCCTCAACAGCGCCGGATCCATCTCAACGAGCACCGGCACCCGCGAATCCTTGCCGCTTGGCAGATAGTCAAATGACACGTTGACCACACGCCCAATCGGGATGCCGCGAAATTCCACCGCGGCCCCCTTGGTCAGGCCGCGCACGGATTGATCGAAAAGCAACAGCACTTTCAAACTCGGATTGAACAGCGTACTCCGCGCCTCTTCCCCATCCGCATAAAGTTTAAACATCATGTTGTCCGTTGCCGGCTTGCCAGCTTCCAGACCGTCCGGAATACCAAACGTCGCACCACCGGCCAGCATCGCCTGAAACGACGGCGTACGCACCTTGATGCCAGTGGCTCCGGCACTGATATCCACGCCGCTGGCATTCCAGAAACGGGTATTCTCCCGCACCAGCGGGCTGAATTCCTCACGCACAAAGGCATGGTAGTAGACCTGCCGAGCATCCGGCGCCAGCTCGCGTTTCTCAATGCGGCCGACTTCCACCCCCAAATAGAAAATCGGCGATCCCACCGCCAGCGACCCCGCCTCATCCGCCGAGAGCACCAAACGCCGACCCGGCACGTTGCGATTGGTCGGCGGCGGCTCCTCCAGCCCGCGATAGGCGCTGATTCCAGATGGCCCGCTGCCCGGTTCCACCTCGATGTAGGCCCCGGTGAGCAAGGTGCCCAGCCCGGATATATCCGTGGCGCTCACCCGCGGTCGCACCACCCAGAAGCGGGTGTCCTCACACAGCAAGGAGGCGGCATGGCGATCCATCTGGAGATAGACGAGCACCGACTTCAAATCCCCGGCCAATTCCAAATCCTTGACCATGCCCACACGCACCGAGCGGCAGCGCACTTCGGTCTTGCCGGCGGCAATCCCATCCGCGGTCTCAAAGCGCACCTGGGCGGTGGGCCCGCGCGAGGCCAGGCTCTGATAAATCAACCAGCTGCCGATGATTACGGCGATAATTGGCACGACCCATACCATGTTCCAGCGCTGGGCGGCGCGAAACTCCGGCGTCACAGGTGTTTTGGCTGCGGTCTCACTCATGATCAGTCGTGGGTGACGGTGTCTCTGTGGCATTCATAATTTCCAAACGATCCCATAACAAACGCGGGTCAAAGCTCATCGCCGCAAACATCGTTAGCACCACCACTCCCGCAAACGCAAGCGCTCCCGGTCCCGGCGTGATCGTCATGTACGCGCCAAACTGCACCAACGCCACCAATATGGAAACCACAAATATATCCACCATCGACCACCGCCCTAATAATTCGGTGAACCAATAGATCCGCCCCAGGATGCGCGGCGAGGGATGCACCTTGCCCGCTGCCGCCGCACACAACCACACCAGGGCGACGATTTTAACGATCGGAATGAGGATCGAGGCGACAAAAATCACGATCGCAATCGGATAGGCCTGGCGATGCCAAAACTCCACCATCCCCTCCAATATCGTCGATGCCATCACATTGCCCAACTCCGAAATGGTCATGATCGGCAGCAAATTGGCCGGCAGGTACAGCGCGCAGGCCGCCACCAGCAACGCAACGGTGCGTTGCAGACTCGCGGGCTTGCGCAAATGCAGCGTGCTACCACAGCGCGGGCAGCGGCAGGCCACCACCGGGGTGATTTTGCCGCAGCTCTCGCAATTGGCCAGCCCTTGATCGATGGCGCGTGGCAGTTGTGGTGAGGGCTGGCTCATTCGGCAGCCACCTCCAGGCGGTCCCACAGTTCATTGCGATCAATCCCGGCCACCGCTGCGGCCATGCACACCATCAGCACGGCAAACGCCCAAAACCCCACTCCAAAGCACAAATCCGCCATCTTGCCCAATTTCATCAGACTGACCAACACTCCCAACAAAAAAACCTCGATCATGTTCCACGGCTCGGTGCGACTAAGCCAGCGCGCAACGTGCCTGGCACCGGGGGCCGCTCGCCCATGCAACAGCGGGCCGCATACATACAGCATGCCACCGGCCATCGCCAGCGGTGCCACTAGGGTGAACACCGCCACACACCAGCCAATCGCCGCGCTGCCCTCCCGAATCAACTCGCTAGCCGCACGCAACAAACTCAGCTCGGTCTTAATGCCGTTGGCCTCCATCGTCAAAAACGGAAACATGTTGACGATCCCCATCAAAATGAGCGACGCCAGCGAAAATGCCGTGACCCGCACCAGCGAGGCCGAACGATTTTGATAGAGCAGCACCCCGCAGCGCCGGCAGCGGGCGGCCGAGCCCTCGGGCACGGCGCTCGCCTCGTGCAAGGTATCGCAAAAATGGCAGGCCACCGGATGTGGAGCGCCCGCCGGTTTGGGCCAAGTGGAGGTGGCGGCCTGACCTTTCAAAGCCCGTTGGAGTTGTGAGTTCGGAAGGCGATCACCTGTTGCTTGAGTCCGCCAAGCCGCTGGCCGCTGGCACCGGTTCGGCGACCATCGGCCAGCCAGACGCCGGGCTTCTTATTTCCCTTGTCGCCAAATCGGATCAAGCGCATGGCGGGGAGTCTAGCACGTACCGGCGCCAATGAAAGCGCCAATCCTTCATGAATCTTTACTACGTTGCCAAACCGTCACCATGGCCGTGGACCACTGGAATTTGCGGGCGGTTTCACGGATGAGAAAGGGCTCCTCCGCCTCCCGCTCTAGCGAAAACCACGGTGCCAGCGCCGCCTTGAGCCAGGCCAGCGTGCTGGTGGCAGGCCAATGGGCCGGTGGAGTGAATTCCTCCAGCCAAGTGCAGGGGGTGGCCAGCACCAACTCCCCGCCAGGCTGCACCAACGCTGGCAAGCGCTCGAGCAAGCGCTGCGGCTCGCTGAGTCGGCACAGCAGATTGGCGGCGTGCACCCGCTCAAAAGCCCCTAGGTCCGCCGCCAGATGCATCGCGTCGCCATGACAAAACCGCAGCCTCCCGCCAGCCCACCCGGCAGGCCGGCGGGCCGTGAGCGCCGTGCGTTGCGCCCCCTCCTCAAGCCGCTGATACTCCAGCGCTGCGCCAGCACCCAGCGCTTCGGCCGCGCGGATAAAGGCTTGGGAAAAATCAATCCCCAGCACCTCATCACAAGTCCTGGCCATTTCAACACTCGAACGACCTACCGCACAACCGAGGTCGAGCCCGCGGGCCACCTGCTCCCCACTAAAATGCGCCACTGTGCGACACGGAAAGTCCAAGGCCGCGCTCATCCCTGCCGGCCAGGCACGTCCGGGCGGTAAAATTTCATCCGCCGCTGCGTAATGAAACAGCAGGTACTCAGCGAGTAGTTTCTCGGATTCGTAGATCGGGCTCATGACGGTTTTTTAGCCTAGCCCCGCTTCCTGCTCGGCTTCAGCTTGGCCTACAAAAAAAGCGATCCGACTGATCATCTTCAAGGAAAACCCATTAACCTTAAAGACGCCTCAATCGGACCGCCTATAATGTCGCGACACGAAAAAACTACTCGAATAAGCCCCCACGTCAAACAAAAAACTTCGGAAATCCGAAATAAATTTACCTGCCCCCGAGTTTTTTCAATCCATGATTCAGAAGGGGGGGCCGCGCATGCCACCTGACTCACCAAAATCAAGGACTCCTGAGCTTGGCGGCCGCATGAGGAAGGGCCGGGGCGGCGATCAGGACAAAATCCGCCATCTGCACCCACACCGATTCATTTGAACCTGCCGTCTAGGCGATTGACACCCCCTCCCCAGCCCGCCAAACTACTCTCATGCAACGTTTTGCCAATAAGACAGCGGTGGTCACCGGCGGTGGTCGCGGAATCGGACAAGAAATCGCCCGCGCGCTAGCCGCTGAAGGTGCCAAAGTAGCCGTGGTCAGCCGCAGCGCGGCGAGTTGTGGCAAGGCCGCCGAGGAGATCAACGCCGAGTATCCCGGCGCGGCGACGGCCTACGCGGTGGACGTGGCGGATCACGCCGCAGTGCAAGAATTGGCCAAACGCATCGGCGAAGATCTCGGCAGCGTCAATATCCTAGTCAATAACGCCGGCGTGACCCGCGACGGCTTGCTCATGCGCATGAAAGAGGAAGATTGGGATACCGTGCTCGACACCAACCTCAAGGGCGCCTTCAATACCGTCAAAGCATTCATGCGCATCCTGATCAAAGCCGAGGATCCGCGCATCATCAACATCGCCTCCGTCATCGGCCTCATCGGCAATGCCGGCCAAACTAATTACTCCGCCAGCAAGGCCGGCCTGATCGGCTTTACCAAGGCCGTCGCCCGCGAACTCGCCGGCCGCGCCGTCACTTGCAACGCCGTCGCCCCGGGCTTCATCACCACCGACATGACCGCCGAATTGCCCCAAGCCCTCCGCGATGCCGTACTCCAAAAAATCCCGCTCGGCTCGTTCGGCGACACCGCCGACATCGCCTCCCTCGTCACCTTCCTGGCCAGCCCCGCTGCTCGCTACATCACCGGCCAGGTCATCGCCGTGGATGGCGGCATGACCATGTGAGACGACTGAGGAAAAGCTGAAATCTGAAATTCAAAATTCCCGGCATGGAACTCATATTATTGCGCCACGGCAAAGCGGAGACAGACCACCCACAGGGCGACTCTGCCCGTGCGCTCGTTGATAAAGGCCGCCAGCAGGCACGCCGGGCAGGCCACTTGCTCAAAGCGGCCAAGCTCACCCCAGAGATTGTGCTTAGCAGCCCACTGGTACGTGCCGTGCAAACCGCCGAGGACTTCTGTCAAGCCGCCGGACTGCCCGGCCCAGTCGTCCAGGGCTGGCTGGCTTGCGGGTGCTTTCCGGAAACCGCCCTCGCCGAATTGGCCGCCTTCCACGATTTTAAACGCGTCGCCATCGTCGGCCATGAACCCGATCTCTCCCGCCTCATCCAATGGTGCCTCGGCGCCTACGGCGATGCCGTCGAAATAAAAAAGGGCTCCCTCGCCTGCCTGCGCCTCAACCTACCCAGCCGTTACGGCACCTTGCTCTATCTCATCCCGCCCAAACTGACCAAGCAAGAGCAAGAAGAGGGCTGAAGAAGACACAAGACCGCTTCGCTCCAAGACACAAGACCGCTGCGCTCCAAGACAAGAGCAGAGCCGTTGGACCGTGCATGGCACGTCTTGGGAAATGCGAACATCGAACGTGGAACCGAAGAGAGAAAGACAACGCCTTCTGTCTGTTTCTTTCGCCTCTTCTGTTCGGCGTTCGATGTTGAACGTTCGATGTTCGCCTTTTCCAGTCTTCTGTCTTCTTGGGCAGCGCATGGCGCTTCTAAGTCCAGTCTTGCGTCTTCAAGTCTTGCGTCTTCTTAGCCGGCTCAGAATCCACGGGTGCAGCAGATTGGCCGTCACAATGGTGAGGCAGCCAACGTAGAACCCAGGGTGCAGCTCGCGGTGCTCCCCAAACACCACCGCCGCAGCTAAAATCCCGTAGATGGGTTCGCAGTTCATCGCTAAATTGCCGGTGTACGCGCTGAGGTGACGCAACAGATGAATGTGATAGGCATGCGCAAACACCGTGCACACCCAACCTAACCACAACAGCCAAAGCCAGTCCCAGCTACGCCAATCCAGCAGCGCTACATACGCCCCGGCTCCATCGCTCCAGTACAAGCCGATGACACAAATCACGCAGGCACCCGTCATTTCCCAAGCGACCATCACCAGTGGGTCTTGCCGCCGTTGGCGCACCATGTGCTGATTTAACACCGGAAACACCGCGGCAAACAGCGCTCCGAGCAGCGCCACCCCCAATCCTAACCACCGATCCGGCTCAAAGCCCGCCACCAGCACAATCCCAAGGACCACCAGCAAGCCGAGCCAGACTTCCAGCGGCCGCACCCGCCGCCGTTCTATCAATGGTTCGGTGAAGGCGGTGAAAAATGCGATCGTGGCCATTCCGGCCAGGCAGATGGAGATGTTGGCGAGCTTGATCGCACCGAAAAAACACATCCAATGCAGGCCCACAATCCCGCCGATACCCAGCAATGCCGCCGCGCTGCGCCACGGCAGCCACAACTTGCGCCGCATCACCAGCACCACCACGCCCGCCCCCAGCGCCGCCAGCAAGGCGCGCCAAGCGACCAGACCGGTGGCCGAGAGCGTGATGAGCCGACCGAGCACCCCGGTGGTTGCCAGCAGCGCCACTAACAAATGCAACTTCAGATAGAGGTAGCGCGGCGCGGCCGAGCTCACAGTTCCCCCTCGATCAAGGCATCAAAATCCTGGCGGCGCCTAACCAGCGTGGCACTGCCACCCTCGACCAATACCTCGGCGGGCAGCGGCCGCGAATTGTAGTTGGAGGCCATCGCAAAGCCATAGGCCCCGGCGGACATCAGCGCCACGCTCTCGCCCGGCTGAAAGTCCGGCAGCGCCCGGTCCTGACAGAAAAAGTCGCCACTCTCGCAGATCGGCCCGACCACGTCCACCACCACCTGCGCATCACTGGCAGGCTGGATCAACGGCACAATGTCATGATGCCCCTCGTACAGCGCCGGCCGAATCAGGTCATTCATCCCGGCATCGACAATCTTGAACGTCTTGGCCAAGCCCTTTTTCTCGTACAGACAACGGGTGAGCAACACCCCGGCGTTGCCCACAATGTAACGCCCCGGCTCTAATAAAATCTTGAGCCCCAGCTCCTGCAAGCGCGGCACCAACTCCTTGCCATAGCACTCAATGGTCAGCGGCGCATCACTCGCATCGCGCTGCTGCCACCACTCGGCCGCGCCAGACTCCAGCGAGTTTTGATAGACGATGCCGATGCCGCCGCCGATCGACCAAAATTCGATGCCGTGGCGTTGTTTGAGCAAGCGCACCAGCGGGGTGACTTTTTCCACCGCCTCGATGAACGGCGCAATCGAGGTGAGCTGGGAGCCGATATGCATTTGCAGGCCGCGCAAGTGGATGTGAGGCAGGTCCTTGGATGCCCGTTCGTAGAGGCCCCCGATCGCCTCAAAATCCACCCCAAACTTATTCTCTGACTTGCCGGTGGAAATATATTTGTGGGTCTTGGCATCCACGTTGGGATTGACGCGCACAGCGGCCGGGGCGACCACGCCGAGTTCGCCGGCGACCTGGTTGAGATAGCGCAATTCCTCCTCACTTTCGACGTTGAACGAGTAAATCCCCTGTTCCAGCGCATAGATGATTTCCGCCCGGGTCTTGCCCACCCCCGCAAACGTACAATGCGCCGGATCGCCGCCAGCCTTGAGCACCCGGAACAACTCGCCACCTGACACAATGTCGAAGCCCGCTCCTTCCGCGGCCAGCAGCCGCAACACCGATAGATTGGAGTTGGCTTTGACGGCATAGGCGATTTTGTGCGGCACCCCGCTGAGCGCCACATCGAGCCGACGAAAATGATCGGTGATAGTCCCGCCCGAATAAACGTAGAGCGGCGTGCCATAGGTGGCGGCCAATTGCTTCAATTCGACGTCTTCGCAGTGAAGCGAACCCTGCTTGTAAGAAAATCCGTGCATGCGCCACCGACATAGCCGCCGGATACTTGCGCGTCAAGTGAACGCGTACTACCCGATGTGACCCATGGCAGATTTTTGCCCACTGAACTGCCACGCCGCTTATCCACCCACTCACTTGGCCCGGAGTGCGGCAGCTTGCTGCCGCCAGGCCATGCCAGCTTGCTGGCCAGTGCGCATCGCAGCGCAACCTCATGCATCCCTCCGCTCCACGATGGGCAAGCCCGCCCCCGCCAGACCGGGGCAACCCCCCGCACTCCGTGCAGCCTGCTGGCAAGTGCCGGCTGAAGCCAACGCCGCGATGACTTATTCCTCCGCTTTGCCCGGCGGCCTGGGTTTAGCTGCGCTCGGCGGGGTGACAATGACCGTGCCGGCACCCGCGTCGACTTTGGGCAACACCGGATGAGTCGCTCGATATTCACCATCCTTGGGCATCACCAGCAAGTCGCCCGTTCTCAAACCGTCGTCATCCGGCGGCTTGGGCTGCGATTCGGTGGAAGTCGCCGCAGGCAACGCAGGCAACGCAGGCAACGCAGGCACCCCCAATGTGGGCGACGCAGCGACGACGGGCGCCTTTTTGAACATGGCGCAACCTGTCAACGCACATGTGCAGGCAATGGCGGCTAGGACTGAGGAGGAATTCTTCATTGGGGCGACTCTCGCTCGATCTTGGGTTTAGCAAAGTGGATCGGACGCCGGGAAACAAAGCGTTTCACGCTACCGCAAGCAAGGCGGAATCTCACCGCGGGCCTCAATCGCGGCACCCGGCAAACAAATAAACCCGCCCGCCCAGGGTTGCAGGGAAGATAAATCGGCAGCGCTGCGTCTCTTGTCTTGTCTTGTGGCTTGCCTCTTGTTGTCTTGGAGCTTCCCCATGTCCCACGGAATATTCATCGTCATTGAAGGTATCGACGGCACCGGCAAGTCCACCCAGGTTCAGCTCCTCGCCGAGTGGTTCGCCGCCCAAGGCCGCGAGGTGCTTACCAGTCGCGAGCCGACCGACGGCCCATGGGGGAAAAAATTGCGGGATTCGGCGGCCAGCGGGCGCTTGGAACCGGCTCAGGAGTTGGAGTATTTCCTCAAGGACCGGCGGCAACATGTGGAAGAAGTCATCGCCCCAGCGCTGGCGGCCGGCAAAGTGCTCATCCTCGACCGCTACTACTTTTCGACCATGGCCTACCAGGGCGCGCGCGGTTTCGATCCAGCGGAAATCCGTCGGCGCAACGAGGAGTTCGCGCCGCCGCCCGATTTGTTGCTCATCCTCGATCTAGAGGTGACTACCGCCCACCAGCGCATCGGTTTGCGCGGCGATACCAACAACGCCTTCGAGCAACGCGATGCCCTCGATCGCTGCCGCCAAATCTTCCTCTCCCTCAAAGACGAACCCTTCGCCAGCATCATCCCCTGCAATACCTCCATCACCGAGGTCGCCGCCCGCTTGCAGCAAGCCGTGCTCCGCGCCGGCCTCGCTAACGCAACGCCGGCTTGAGCCCACTCTCCTCGAGCGCGGTGGCTCACCACCGCCTGGAAAACTGCGGCAGGCTTGCCCGCCGGCGCGCGGAGTATCCAGGGCCTGCCACTGCATAGCTAATCCAATTGGGGTCGGTCCCGCTTTTCAAGCATGGTGCCGTAATCCAATTGGGGTCGGTCCCGCTTTTCAAGCATGGTGCCGTGGAAGCAGGGCCGGATGCTCGAAAAGCGGGACCGACCCCAAGCTGCTGTTAGGCCTACCGCTGCTTCAGAACGAGAGCAATTGACGGAGGGCTTCGCAGATGGATTCGGGGGTGGGGCGGTGGGATGCCCAGAGTTTCGGGTGATAGGGGACGGGGGTGTCGCGGGAATTGAGGCGCTGCGGCGGCGCGTCGAGCAGGTGGAAGCCATGCTCGCAGACGCGGGCTACGACCTCCGCGGTCACACCGCCCCAGGGAAACGCCTCACCGAGGGCGAGCAAGCGGCCGGTGCGGGCGACCGAGGCGAGGATGGTATCGAGGTCGAGAGGCTTGACCGAGCGGAGGTCAACCACCTCGATTTCCCAGCCGTCGGCTTGGAGGCGGTCGGCGGCGCGCACGGCTTCGTGGACCATGGCGCTGTAGGTGACGACGGTGGCGTGTTTGCCGGGTCTGGCGATGCGGGCCTGGCCGATGGGCAAGTGCTCGTTGTTGATGGATTTGGCCTTGAGCCAGCGGTAGAGGAATTTGTGCTCGCAGTAGATGACTGGGTCATCGAGGGCCACGCCATCGATGAGCATGTGGTAGGCATCGGCGACGGTGGCCGGGGTGAGGACAATCAAGCCGGGGTATTGGGCGTAAATGCCCTCCATATTTTGGCTGTGGAACGGGCCGGAGCCGGGGGTGCCGCCGGAGGGCAGGCGCACGGTGATGGGGATGGGCACCCCGGTGCGGTAAAAATGGGTGGCAGCTTGATTGACGATTTGGTTGAAGGCGGTGGACGAGAAATCCGCAAACTGCATTTCCACGATCGGCCGCATGCCTTCGATGGCAGCCCCGACGGCGAGGCCGATCATGGCGTCCTCGGCGATGGGCGAATCAAACACACGGCCGGGAAACATGGCTGCGAGTCCTTTGGTGGCCTTGAAGGCCCCGCCGAACACGCCGATGTCCTGACCATATAAAAACACCCGTTCGTCGTCGCGCAGGAGTTTTTCCTGGGCGGCCCGGATGGCGTCGATGTAAGTCACACTCACTGGCTGATAGGGAAACGGGTGGAGAGGGCCGTCCAGTCCTCGCGATAGGGATCGGGCGGGGCTTCTTGCTGGGCTTGGGCCACGGCGCGCTGCACGTCAGCGGCGAATTGCTCATGCCACGTGGAAATTTCCTCGGTACTGGTGATGCCCTTGGCCACCAGTTGTTGCGTCGCTACTTCGATGCAATCCTGGCCGTAGTGGCTGCTGCGCAGTGACTCGGGGACGTAGAAGCCGTCGTCATGTTCGCCGTGGCCAGCCAAGCGCAGCAACTGCGCCACAATCATTTGCGGGCCGTCGCCATGACGCGCCCGCCGCACCGCCTCGCACACCACCGTCGAACACGCCAGTAAATCCGTGCCATCCACCGACCAGCCCCGGAATCCATAACCGCGGGCGCGTTCGACCAAGTCGCCGCAGGCAAATTGCCGGTTATTGGGCGTGGAATAGGCGAATTGATTGTTGATCACCAGCAGCACCAGCGGCAATTTTTCCACGGCGCTGAGGTTGAGCGCCTCATGGCAGGCACCCGTCGAGGTACCGCCATCGCCGATGCACGTAGCGCCGACCACGCCATTGAGTTGGCCCTTGAGCCGCTTGGCGAAAAGCATTCCGCTGACCAGCGCAATCTGAGCGCCCAGGTGGGAGATCATCGCCGGCATGCCCGCAAGCGGCCGGCCGCGGTGGATATTGCCGTCGCGGCCGCGCATCGGGCCCAGCGCGGAACCGAGGTAAGTGCGGGTGCAGTCGAGCAACGACTCGCCAAATGCCGTGCGCCCGGCCTGATCGCGAATCAATGGGCTGAATACGTCCGTGCCACGGATCAGCGCGGTGCCCAGCGCCGCGCTGACCGCTTCCTGACCGCGCCCAAGATAGACGCCACCGACGATTTTACCCGCCTTGTAGAGGCTGGAGAGCTTGTTTTCCAATATTCTCGCCAGCAACATCGACTGAAAAGCCGACCGGAGAAACTCGCGGTCGAGCGCAAATTTTTCGGTGGAGGTGGGTAGGTCCATGGGCGGCACGGGCGGAGCATAAAACGATGCTGGCCGCCGCTGCAACCGCATTCGATGCTCCTCACACATTCCTTCGGTTCCACGCCACCAATTCTTGATAGCTTAGGCCCTCACCGCCGAAAATATCCAGCGCGCTGCCCACCGTGACATCCACGCAGCCATGGCCAGCTTGTTCCAGTAGCTGCAAGTCCGCCATGCTGGCTGCGCCGCCGGCGTAGGTGAGCGGCAGTTTCCCCCAAGTGCCGAGGAGGGTTACCAGGTCAGCATCGATGCCCCGGCACAGGCCTTCCACATCGGCGGCGTGAATCAAAAATTCCGCGCAACTGCCCGCCAAACGGTCGAGCGTGGCATGATCGACGACCATTTCGGTGAGTGTTTGCCAGCGGTTCATCGCCACGCTCCAGCCGCCGGCCGTGCGGCGACACGATAGGTCGATGACGAGCCGCTCGCGGCCCACGGTCTCGACCAAGGCGGCAAGCGCATCCGGCAAAAAGCGGCCCTGCGCGTCAAACAAGGCCGAGGTGACAATCACATGCGAGGCCCCGGCGTCCAACCAGATAGCGGCATTGCTAGCGTCGATGCCGCCACCGATTTGCAGGCCGCCGGGCCAAGCGCCGAGCGCCTCGCGGGCGGCGGCGTCATTGCCGGGGCCGAGTTTGATGACGTGGCCACCGCTCAGGTCATCCGCGCGGAACATTTCGGCAAACCAACCGGCCGGTCGGTTTGATACAAAATTTTCAGTGGGTGCGGCGCCATCGTCGCGCAGGCTGCCGCCGACGATTTGTTTCACTCGTCCCTGGTGGAGGTCAATGCACGGGCGGAAGCGGGTCATAAGGACAGGAACCATGATGGGTTTCGATGAGGTGCCACGAAAGATTGGACGGTCTGATATGACCACTGAAGCCACTGAAACCCACTGAGAACACTGATTTCTTCATAATTTCAGTGGTTTCAGTGGTTTCAGTGGTTTCAGTGGTT
>Ga0114962_10000830_pt1 | contig 26888 bp, 19 predicted proteins | sample C_130820_MF_Meta_FD_87017 | JGI IMG/M metagenome (GOLD analysis project Ga0114962, IMG submission 87017) | Freshwater microbial communities from Lake Croche, Canada to study carbon cycling - C_130820_MF_MetaG | ecosystem: Environmental > Aquatic > Freshwater > Lake | place: Lake Croche, Canada... | reverse complement strand
GCGATAATGCGTTTGCGCATCTTCTTGATCGTAGTAAAACAAGGGTTTTAGCATTGGTACCCCGTCGGTGATGTATTCCCAAAACATGCTGTATAAATACGGCAGCAACTGATAACGCAATTGAACGAACTTTCTAGTGATGTGCACCACGTCTTCGTCAAAAGACCAAGGCTCTTGATCGCCGTGATCACCCGAAGAGTGGGTTCTGCAAAAAGGGTGAAAAACACCCAATTGAATCCAACGCGCATACAATTCGCCGGATGGCTGTTCGGCAAAACCACCGATATCCGATCCAGTGAAACCCATACCAGAGATGGACATCCTTTGTGTTTGTATGTTGGCGATCCACAAATGCTCCCAACTTGCTACATTATCACCCGTCCAAGAGGACGAATAACGCTGTGCACCCGAATAGGCCGAGCGGGTAATGATAAACGGACGCTTAGGATAGGAAAATTGCTTCACACCCTCATAGGTTGCCCGTGCCATTTGCGTTCCGTAGATATTGTGTGCTTTACGGTGGCTGCAGGGGTTTCCGTCATAATCGTGTCGCACATCCATAGGGAATGTTTTACCGGGAACCTCCATTACGGCCGGTTCATTCATATCGTTCCACACTCCTTTTACACCAATATCAGATATTAATTCTTTAAACAATCCGGCCCACCATTCGCGAACTGCCGGATTGGTATAATCGGGAAAATTACATTCTCCAGGCCATACTTTCCCTTTCATATAAGGACCATCAGCGCGCTTGCAAAAGAAATCTTTTTCTAAGGCTTCCTGATACACCCAATAATCAGTATCTATTTTAATCCCGGGATCGATGATGACTACCGTCTTAAAGCCATCTGCGGCCAATTCGGCCACCATGCGCTTCGGATCTGGGAAATAGTCTTTGTTCCAGGTAAAACAACGGAAACCTTCCATATAATCGATGTCCAAATAAATGGCATCGCAGGGAATTTCTAGTTCACGGAATTTAGCCGTTACTTCTTTTACATTAGCTTCCGGGAAATAACTCCACTTACTTTGATGATATCCTAAGGCCCACATAGGAGGTAACTCAGGTTTACCGGTCAAATGGGTATAAGTGGTGACCACATCCTGCATTTTAGGACCGTAGATGAAATAATAATTCATCTCACCACCCTCAGCCCAAAAGCTACTAACATTTCTGCGTTCTTGGCAAAAGTCAAAAGAGGATCTAAAAGTATTGTCGAAGAATACTCCGTAGGCTTTTTTGCTTTGCAGGCCAATATAAAAAGGAACCGACTTGTATAAGGGTTCCTGATCTTTATGAAAAGCATATTGGTCCATCGCCCAATTCTCTACTCTTTTTCCTTTTAAATTAGAATGGGAAGCCTTGTCACCCAAACCATAAAAACATTCGCCATCCTTAGAGGACTTGCTCATTTTAACGATATTCCCACCAAAGTGGTAGCTCTCTTCCCAATGGAATCCTTTTTCATCTTCTAAGATGCAATTGCCATCCAAATCTTCAATAGAGACTCTTAAGTCGTCTTTTTGTATTTTACATATCAGCTTACTGGTTTGGATTTGATAGAAAGCATCCTTTTCAATAACTTCTAAAAAATTGTAACCGTGTGATTGGGTTTTATCGATTGCATAGGAGAAATCCTTACTAAAATACCCTTTAGTGGTATATCGGAATCGGATAAGACTGTCTCTTAATACAGTTACTTTTAATATAACACTATTTTCAGTATAAAAGAAAACGCTATCAACCTCTTTTTTAATTTCTACTATTTTGGATGGGAATAAGTCCCCTTTGAATTCCAGTTCGGTATTTGTAATCATAATTGATTTTTTTAGGGAGTTAATGTCAGCGTTCTCAATTTCCCAAACTTAGTAAATTTCTTTCTTTTTATAAAAAAAATCTTTCTTTTTCTACGAAAACGTTCTCGTTATTCTATGGGCTAACTAGCCTATTTTAAAGACGATTACACTTAATGGAGGCAATACTAGCGCCGCCGAAAAAGGACGTCCGTTCCAAGGGATTGCTTCTACTTTTACAGGAGAATTAGTGCCTTGTCCGCTACCGGAATATTTCACAGCATCGGTATTAAAAACAGGCGTTAATTTACCCTTTTGTGGCAATCCAATGCGATACATCTCCCGTACTACCGGAGTGAAATTACACACGACCACCAAATTTTCATTAGGTTTATTTCCTTTGCGTATATAGGAAAGTACTGCATTCTGATGATCGGAATAATTGATCCATTCAAAGCCATCTTCGCTAAATTGTTTTTCATATAAGGCCGGCTCGCTTTTATAAAGGCCGTTTAGATCGGTGATTAATTGGAGGATCCCTTTGTGGAAATCATATTCTAATAAATGCCAATCGAGGGAGGATTCAAAATTCCACTCGCCTCCCTGTCCAAATTCGGCACCCATAAATAATAATTTGGTCCCGGGATGGGTAAACATATAACCATAGAGCAAACGAAGATTGGCAAATTTCTGCCATTCATCCCCCGGCATTCTATTGATAATTGATTTCTTGCCATAAACCACTTCATCATGGGAAAGCGGCAGCATAAAGTTCTCGGTAAAGGCATAAGTCATCGAAAAGCTCAACTCATTTTGATGGTATTTACGGTAAATAGGTTCTTTTTTAAAATAGTCCAGGGTATCGTGCATCCAACCCATCATCCATTTCATACCAAAACCCAATCCACCTGCAAACGTAGGTCGGGATACCATCGGAAAGCTCGTGCTTTCCTCAGCAATTGTCTGAACCCCTTCATAATTAAAGTAAACGGCTTCATTAAAGTCTTTCAGGAAGCTGATCGTGTCTAGATTCTCTCGGCCCCCATAGATATTAGGTTCCCATTCCCCATCGTTTCGGGAATAATCGAGATAAAGCATGGAGGCCACAGCATCCACCCGAAGGCTATCGGCATGATAGTAATCCAGCCAAAAAAGGGCGTTGCTAATTAGGAAAGAGCGCACCTCGTTTCGACCGTAGTTGAATACGAGACTCTTCCAATCGGGATGATACCCTTTACGCATATCGGGATGTTCGTATAAATTGGAGCCATCAAAATAACCCAAACCATGCGCATCACTTGGGAAATGCGAAGGCACCCAGTCCAGGATCACGCCTATTCCGGCCTGATGAAACTGATCTACGAGATACATAAAATCCTGTGGTTTTCCAAAACGGCTCGTTGGTGCAAAATAGCCCACCAGCTGATAACCCCAAGAAGGATCATAGGGGTATTCCATGATTGGCATAAACTCCACATGGGTAAATCCCGTCGCTTTAACGTATTTAACTAAATCATCGGCCAGCTCCATATAAGTCAAGAACTTCCCTTCGGCATTGCGTTTCCAGGAACCCAGATGGACTTCGTAAACCGAATAGGGTTGATCCAAGGCATTGGTTTGCACCCGCGATTTCATCCAGTTCTGGTCTTTCCATTTGTATTCCGTGTCCCAAACCACCGAGGCAGTATGCGGGGGTTGCTCGCAGTATAAGGCAAAAGGATCGGCCTTCTCGGTCACTAGCCCTCCATTTTGGGATTTTATTTTATATTTATAAGTAGCGCCTTTGTCGATATTCGGAATAAAGCCTTCCCATATGCCCGAGCTGTCCCAGCGAACCTGCAGTTTGTGTTCTCCATCGGTCCAATAATTAAAATCACCTACTACAGAAACGGTCTCGGCTGAGGGTGCCCAAACGGCAAAATAAACACCGGCGACCCCGTCAAGAGTGAGTAAATGGGCTCCTAATTTTTCATACAATCTAAAGTGCTTTCCCGCTTTGAATAAATCGATATCAAAATCCGTGAAAAGAGAATGCGTCTGTACTGCTGCCATATATATCGTATTATACCCGTATCGGTTTAGATCTGTGGTCGAAATCGCTGAAAAATCCCCTATATTTGTAAGGAAAGGGAAGCGAAATTATTTTTCTAAAATTAGTAAAAAATATAGAATATAATCCCCTCCCTATAAAATTATTAAAATGCCAAAGAATCCCAAGAAAGCGAAGCCATTATTAGAAATTCCTAAAATAATAAGGCTCAGTATCCGAATTTTATCTTTTTTATCTACGAAAATGATGGTTTTGTTTGCCGCAAAATTGTTTACAAGCCCTATAAAACACCGCATTCCAAAGAGAGAATTGGAAATGGACCGCCTCAGCCGCCAAGAAATGGTTCTTATTCCTGCTATTGGCCGAAAGGTGAATGTGTATCATTTTGGCAACAGCCCTAAGAAAATAATACTCGTTCATGGCTGGTCCGGACGCGGCACCCAATTGGTGAAATTCGCTGAGGAATTAGTAGCTCTCGGCTATGAAACGGTGAGTTTTGATGCTCCTGCTCATGGAAAATCCCCAGGCAATCGCTCCCAAATGCTCGATTTTATAGCAACTATAGTGGAGGTTGGCAAGCAATTCGGCCCTTTTGAAGGTGCCATAGGGCATTCTTTAGGTGGCATGTCGCTAATGAATGCGTGTACGCTAGGACTCGATATTCAAAAACTGGTGATTATCGGAAGTGGCGATCAGGTCAAAGACATCCTTGATGATTTTGTGCGCAAGCTGAAGATGGAACCCAAATACAGTGATTTGCTGCGTCTCTATTTCGAAAAGAAGGCAAGCCGCAGCATGGATTCCTATTCTGCTTATCATGCTGCTGAGCAAATAGAGATCCCAGTTTTGGTAATCCACGATCAGCAAGACACCGAAGTAGGCGTTGCCAGTGCCATTCACATCCACCAACACCTCAAAAACGGACAGCTGATGCTCACCGAACACCTGGGTCATCGGAAGATTTTAGGTAATTCAGATGTCATCGAAAGGGTTATGGGATTTTTGACCAGCAAGGAAAAGGGTTAGAAAAGTTTAGAAAAAGTTTAAACGGTTAGGAAAAGTTTAAAATACCGATTCTTTTTCAGGAACGAGATCTGAATAAAATAGCAATGTATTGGTGTTTTATCACTAAAATAGTATCAATGAATTGTTATCTCTAATCTTTTCTAGCTAAATTTACCAAAATCCAATACCTAAAACCTAAAATTCAACACCCGCCATGAAAAAACGTACTATAAAACAAAATAATTTCGAACTAACAGAAATAGGTCTTGGTTGCTGGCAATTGGGCGGCGACTGGGGTGAAACCATTTCCGACGAGAACGCCTGTGCGATTCTGGAAGAAGCAGTAGCAAGCGGCATCCGCTTTTTTGATACGGCGGATGTCTATGGCGGTGGTCAAAGTGAGCGCATCTTGGGTGACTTTTTCAAAAACAAATCCAAAGACATCAAGATAGCTACTAAATTTGGTAGAGGTGGCGACGTCTTTCCGAACAACTATAGTGAAACGGCCTTGCGAAATGCGGTCGAAGCTTCTTTAATCCGATTGGGAACTGATTCCATCGATTTGTTGCAACTGCACTGCATACCGCCCGCTATTTTAAGTCAGGGGGAAATCTTTGACCAATTGCGAAAACTAAAAGATGAAGGCCTTATTAAGAATTTCGGTGCCAGTGTCGAAACCGTCGAGGAAGGACTCCTTTGCTTGGAACAGGAAGACCTCCTTTCCTTGCAGGTGATCTTTAATATCTTCCGACAAAAGCCCTTGGAGAAATTATTCCCAGCAGCTGTAGAAAAAGGCGTTGGTATTATAGTACGCTTGCCACTTGCCAGCGGATTACTCACAGGTAAATTCACGGCCGACACGCAGTTCTCCGACAAGGACCACCGCAATTTTAACCGAGATGGTGCGGCCTTTAATGTGGGAGAAACCTTTGCGGGCTTACCCTTTGAAAAAGGCATCGAATTGGCTGATACAATCAAAAACAACTTCTTGCCAAAGGATCTAAGTATGTCAGAACTGGCCTTACGATGGATTTTGGACCAGGAAGCGGTGAGCAGTATTATACCCGGTGCCAGCAGCCCCAATCAGATTCAATCCAACGCCCGTGCTTCGGCATTGCGTCCACTTTCGCCAGCTCTTCATGAGAACCTAAGTGAATTCTATAAAACAGAAATCTTCCCCCACATTCGAGGAGGGTATTAAGAGAGTTTAATACTGTTTTCATGCATTATATAGGCTTTAAGTGGGCTTTACAATGGCTTTTATTACACCCGATTTTTTTAACAAAAAGGCACAAAAAAAGGCTGTAGATTTTACACTACAGCCTGTTTTATTATCTTCAATATTTAATCATTTTTAGGATTAATTCCTAAACCCTAAACTTTTTCTAAACTCTAAACTTTTTCTAATCTTTTCTAAACCCTGATCCTAAATTTTACCAGCTGCTGCAGTTGTCGCAAAATTTGCGACAACTGCAATGTGGATATGCGAATAAAACCCTAACCTTTCCTAAACAGCTTCTTCCACCATTTTTTCTCCTTCTTCACTTCCCCATAACCATAGCCGTATGCGCCATAGCCATAACTGCCATAGCCATAGCCGTATGTTTTCCGGATTAAAGTATCATTGAGAACCACTGACATATTCGGCAGGCGTTTTTGACGGTAATAACTTTCGATTAAAGGGAGAAAACTCTTATCCAGATAATTAGCACGAACTACATAAACAAAGGCATCCGCATATTTAGCGATCAATAAGGTATCAGTAACCAAACTCATTGGAGCCGTATCGACAATAATATAATCATATTCCTTCTTAAGTTGCTCGAACAAGGGATCCAGTTTTCCATTCATCAAAAGCTCAACAGGATTGGGAGCGATTACTCCCGAAGGAAGGATATAGAAATTCTCGAAGTTTTCATTTTTGATAATATAGTCTTGAATGTCATCCTTGCTTTTAGATAAATAATTGGTCAGGCCTCTATTAGGGAGGTTAAAATAGACATCTATTTTAGGGCTCCGAATATCCATACCAATTAGCAAGACTTTCTTCCCGGAAAGGGCTATGGTCGAAGCCAAATTAACCGTTACAAAAGTCTTTCCTTCTTTGGGGAGTGTCGAGCTGATAAAAATTGTTTTAGCTTTGCCTTCGTCGACCTTGCCCAGTAAAAATTCGAGATTGGTGCGCACTATACGAATAGCCTCAGCGGCACTAGAACGACTGTTAGAAGCAATTACGACCTCATTCTCTTCTGATTTCGGGATATCCCCTAAGAAGGGTACTGTCAATACTTTTTCAAGATGATGACGGGTTTTTATTTTAGTATCCAGAAGGTCTATGATATAAAGAACGCCAAAAGGGATTAAAAGTCCCAATATCAGGGCTGCTAGATAGATAATATTTTTTTTAGGAGATACTGGCATTGCAGCTGTAGCCGCAGGGTCTATTATCTTCGCATTAGCCTCGGTCACTGCCAAAGTGATTGCCGTTTCCTCTCTTTTTTGTAAGAGGTACAAATAGAGCGATTCTTTTATTTTTTGCTGGCGGTCTATTATCCGAAAGGCGCGTTCTTGCGTTGGTATTTGCGTTATTTTCCCTTTCAGAATCTGGTCCTGTTTAACGAGATCATTCTTTCTGATCGTCAAACTGGCTTTCAGCTGCGCTAAACTCTCCTTAATATTCCGATCTATATCATCTAATTGCTGGTTGAGATTGATGAGGATGTAATTCTTGGCGGTACCATCCTTGATAATTCGGTTGCGCTGCAAGACTAAATCATTGTGTTTAACTACAATTGGATTAATCATCCCACCTACGTTTTCGGTAGGGATGATATTGGCAGGAACCAAATCAGCCTTGGTTTTGGTTCGCATAAAATCGGTCATAACGTCTACCACCCTCAATTGGGTTTCGGCAGTAATCAGTGCTTTTTCAAATTCGGAAGCCGTTTGCACAAAGAGACTGGCATCGGTCACCAGATCCGTCAGGCTGTTGGCTTTCTTGAATCCCTCGGCATCAGCTTCTACAGCACCTAATTCTGTGGTAATACTTTTCAAACGTTCTTGGATAAAGTTTTGTGTGCTTTCCGAAATCATATTCTTGTCTTCAACAGCCTCCTGATTGTATATTTCGACCAGGTTGTTTAAGAAATGCTCCGCTTTCTCTTTGATTGGATCGGTTAAACTGAGTTCGACCACACTAGTAGTTTTACTGATGGGATTGACAGTCAAACGGCTACTGTAACTTGCAGCAGCCGCCTCTATTGATTGAATATGAACTGAAATACGACTAGTAGTAACGGAATTTTTAGCAATCGAAGGGATTTTATACAGGATAAATTGAACTTCTTTTAGAACAACAGCTACACCAAAATTGAACTTCCCCAGAGAACGCTCTTTACTGTCTAATAGCTCAAAGGTATTGGACTTATTACTGATCACCTCAAAGATTTGGGGTTTAGTGTAAAAACCCTCACTCGCTTCTTGAATGCTAAAATCGAAAGGACGCCCACTGTAAATCTCAGTGGTTTTAATACTGCCATTTGAATAATAGCTGATTTGAAAATTCAGTTTTCGTACCGTTTTTTCGATTAAGCTTCGGGATTTTAGAATTTCAATTTCGTTATCTACATTGTTCTTGGCACCCGTCATCAAGCCCATATCGGCAAAAGCCGATAATTCGGATTGTAAGCCTCCCTTTTTTTCATCGCGCACTAGTATGGTGCTGCTTGATTTGTATTGGGGAACAGCATAGCGCAAATAAGTATAGGCTATACCTAGGCATACTAGGATTCCCAAGGCAAACCACTTCCATTCTACTAAGTAGCGGTCGAGTAGGGCTCTGAAGTTTACAGATTCTTCTTCTGGTTCCGGAATATTCATATTGGCAGTCGTATTGTTTTCTTGCATGTTTTTTATCTAAAAATGAGTACGGCAATCGTGATTAAAATACTGATACTACTGAGGATAATTCCGGTATTTGGGCCTACTCCGGCTGAATTGATTTTGGTTTTATTGGGTTCTACTACGACCACATCATTCTGGGCCAAATAGTAAAAAGGGGAATTCAGGAAATCGGATTGGGTAACATCTACGCGATGGTAGGATTTCACTCCATTGATTTCGCGAATTACTAGAATATTAGATCGCTTGCCATAAATGGTCATATCTCCCGCTAGACTCAGTGCTTCCAATAGGGTCACACGTTCTCCGGCAATGGTATAACTAGCCGGGCGTAAAACCTCCCCTAAGACCGACACTTTAAAGTTCAGAATTCGGAGATTGATACCGGGATTCCGAACATATTCCGAAACGAGCTTGACCATCTTGGCATTGGCTTCGCGGCGATGTAGCCCACCTAATTTAACTAGACCTAAAATGGGGAAGTCAATATAGCCTTCGTTATCGATCAGATAGGTTTTGATGCCTGCTTGATTGTTGTTAATTTCATAATTTCCTTGAATTTGAGGCAAGTTAAAAGGTACGGTTACTTCGGGATTATCCGCAAAAACAATAATACTCAGGAGATCATCGGATTGCAATAGGGGTTCATAAGTCATTGCTGCATCATAGGTTTTAGCCCGATCGATATCTTGGAGGTAAACGATTTTGGATTTGCTGGTGCAAGAAAATATGGTTAGTCCGATAAAGAGTAGTAGGCTGTATTTTAGAAATGGTTGATTCATTGTATGTTTTAATAGATTAGGTGTAAAGAAAGATTTGAGGTTGAGAAAAGATGAAATGTTTATATCATAGAAAATTTTAGAGTAGATGACTTTAGTTGTATTTCCTTCGCAATCATTTATTATTTAGTTATATCGGATTAAACCTTGTTTTTACTATTCTCAAAATGGTTGTATTTAATTATTATACCTGGATTTCCAACAACTACTGCATAATCAGGGACATCTCTAATTATTACAGCACCAGCGCCAATAGTGGCCCATTTTCCAATTTTAATTCCTGGAATTAGACAGGCTGCAATTCCGATATGGGTTCCCTCACCAATAGTGACATTTCCGGCTAAGGCTACATGAGGTGAGAGATGGACAAAATCACCCAAAACACAATCGTGATCTACAGAGCAATTGGTATTTAAAATGACATGTTGGCCAATACTAGCATTTGAATTCACCACGACCCCTGCCATTAAAACTGTTCCCTCTCCTATCTTTGATCTAGAAGAAACCACAGCTGTGGGATGAATGGCTGTAATGAAGGGACCTCCTATTTTTTTTACGATTTCTTTGCGAATGCAATTGTTACCGATGGCAAGGATAAAGGAATCTTTTAATGGATCAAAGTTTTGATTGATAACTAAATTAACTTCATAGTCCAATAAACTCTTAATCTTTGGATTGCAATCTATTAGACCACCAATTTCTTTTTGTTGCAGTTCCAATATTTCCAAAATAACCTTAGCGTGACCACTGGCCCCATATACATAAATCATAAATTATTTCCTTTAAAAGCTTCCATTGTTACTTGCCCCTCTTGGGAAATACCCTCTCTGACGAACACTTTTTTTAGGGTTAGGAAGAGGATCTTCAAATCCATAGCGAAAGTCAGTTGTTCGACATAATACACATCATAGTCAAATTTCTGTTTCCAGCTAATGGCGTTTCGGCCATTGACTTGTGCCCAACCTGTTATTCCTGGTCGTATTTCGTGACGACGGCTTTGAAAGTTGTTGTATAAATGCATGTATTCGGGTAAAAGGGGTCTTGGTCCTATTAAACTCATTTCTCCTTTTAGGACGTTTAGCAATTGTGGCAGTTCATCCAGTGAAGTTTTGCGGATGAAGGCTCCGAGAGGAGTTAGCCGTTTGTCATCGGCTAATAATTGCCCTTGGGTATCTTTTAGATCGTTCATCATTTTGAACTTGATAATTTTAAATAGGTTTCCCTGTTTGCCCGGGCGCCATTGAAAAAAAAACGGTTGTCTTTGATTCGCGAAATAGAGTCCTATGGTTGCCAGCAGGAATAATGGACTTAAGAATAAGAGACCCACTATCGCTCCCAGGAAGTCTAAGGGTCTTTTAAAAAGGGTTTTATACATGTGTTCTTGTCTTTAGCGGATAGTGATTGTAAATAGCTCAATACCTGTGTGATAAGTTTCGAAATTACTAATATGTTTTTTGGCTGAACACATAGGGTTTCGACTTTAACGAGATGGCCGCGATGGGCTCTGTTTTTAAAGGCGAGTGGGATTTGGATCCGTTAACCGGGGTTGTTGTACTCCCCGATTTTAATCCAAGTTATCATTTAACGGTACCTGTTGGTACCACGCATGTTAGTTTTAGTACAGCAGTGGCTGTTGTTGATTTTGAAAGTGGTGTTTACAAAACGCGCTACAGCAATAAGGAAAATTTTGTGGTTAGCGCTCCTATGGCGAGCTATACCCTAACCCCTACTGAAATTCCTGTGATCAGCGGCAACCGATTTTTCTTTTTTCTGATTGAATTCTTTCAGGAAATGAATGGGATTCAGTATCCATTAAAAAACAATGCTTATAATGTATTGTCCTTATTAGAGGTGGATTGATTTAGTATTGTCTTGTTTCCTTAAAACCCTGTTGCGTTATGTAGTGGGGTTTTTTGTTTGTTAGCCGTTCAAAACTAATATTTATTATACCTCTTAAGTACTCGATCTACTGATTTGAATCGGATGTATTTTTTATTTGCTATGTTGAACTTCTTCTAAAAAATTCACAAACTTATCGGCAAGATCGTTCCTGGAAAACTTGCTTTCGGCTAATTTTCTGGAATTTTCACCAAATACTGCTGCGATTTCTTTATCATCCGCTAATTTAATCAAGGCATTAGCAAAAGCTCGAGCATCATTGGGTGGCACCACAATACCACAATTATTCTCTACTATCATGTCCGCTAACCAACCCGGATAATTGTTTAAAACGGGCAAAGCCGAAGATATGTAATCGAAAAATTTATTAGGAGAAGTGCCATAGTAAAATGCAGGCACATTCGCCAGAATCATTAAGCCGATATCGGCATTGGCCACAATTTGGTTAAGCTCGGATTTTGGCATAGGATCAAAGAACCTACAATTCAAAAGATTTTCTTTTAATGCTCTGTTGACCAATTCTGGTTTTAATTTACCGTCTCCAATAAAAACCAAGATAATATCTGATCTTCCTTTTTCCTTTAATACCCTTGCTGCATCAAGTACGGCATTCAAACCGTTTGCAATTCCATGTGCCCCTGTAAATACTGCTACAGTATCAGTCGGTTTTATTCCTTCTAAAACAAGTTCAGCCCTATTACCTGGCACAAATATATCTAAATCACAACCGTTAGGTATTAGAGTAATATTTTTATTCTTTTGGGACCGTTTTGCAATTCCCTCACAAATTCCGGGAGACAAACCTATACAAGCATCTGCCTTAGTGTAGCTTAATTTCTCTAAGACACTCATTCCCCATAACAGGAATGGGTTTTTCATACCCAAAGCAATTGGAAGTTCGGGCCAAAGATCCCGCACTTCAAACACAAATTTCTTTTGTTTACCCAGCACTTTCATAAAAATTCCCGGTATCCCGGCAGTTAATGGTGTAGAAGTGGCAAATAAAATATCATACTCCTCTTTCAAAGCTACTTTAATACCCAATACACCAAACTTAATAAAAATCCAAGCTCTTGTTGCGATACTATCACTATTTGAATACGGTAAAACAATTTGAATAACATCAATACCATCGATTTCTCCTCTATTAATCCCTTTTACTTCCGTTCCCGGCAAATTTAGATGAGCATATTCACCACATACTACCGAAACAGCGTGTCCCCTGTCAATTAAACGCCTGGCAAATTCATAAGAACGAGTAGCTCCGCCTATAGCTGGAGTTGTAAAATGTTGGTGAAAATAGAGTACTTTCATTTATCTAAAATAATTTTAATCTCTGAGTAATTGTAGTGTCTTTGTCAAAATTAAAGAGAATAAAATCTCTAAATTTATATCTTATGAAATAATCCTCGACTTATCCCTTTTTGCAATAATTAATTTTTGTTCGAATTTTTGTTCTAAATGGAAATGAAACTTCTTTTCCTTCTGTTTTCGAACCATAATATTCGGAATTATATGATTTTTGAATTATCGGATCTAACTTATTATGATTCGAATAACTTTCAAATGCTATTGATGCATCATCTGAATGCCAAATTTGTTCTTTAGGGAACTCCTTTAAATTGAGAACGGTGTCAGAAACAATCCATGAGGGTTCTTTCTTTGAGATATGAATTAGTCTTTCATGAATTCCTTTTGGATTCAATTGTTTGAAGGCATTGATTTTTCCTTTGAAAATATAAAAATCGCCTGATTCCTCCCAATGGGCTTCTAAGCGTTGTGACCAATAGTACCATATAAAGCGACTTCCCTTTAACATTTGGGATTGCTTATTTACAAGCACGGTATTGTGTGCTTTTGTTCCGGTAAAATAGTCCGAGAATTCTTTTGAAGTATTGTATTTATAGGTACCCGAATCGCGCAAAATATTTTGTCCCTTTACCCAAGCATCCATGTGCAAATTATCGGCATGAGAGGGTCTATCTTTATGATTGCCACATCTTACAAAAGTAAATGATTCATTTGTTCTACAAATGTAATAACCTCCATTTTCAAAACTTAATACACCAAAAGACTTACTTAGGGGTTTGAAGCTATATTTTGGATTTGCTTTATTTTGAACCCAAGAATACTCTTCATTTATCGCAACACCATCAAATAGTTTCTCTTTGGTTAAAATATGATGTAATGTATTTAATTGAGAACGATAATCCCTGTACGCTGCATTGGTAAGCGGAAAAAACAAAGCTCCATCATTGGCTCCATAGTTGGGCAAATAGCCATTTTCCTCTTGCAGACATTGGTATAAAAAATTCAAGCTGGCATACGCTCTTTGATAGAAAAGTTTCGAAAAAGGTTTTTTATACGTCTCTGTAAGTGAAATTCCAAAGGAGAATAACTGAATTAGTACCCGGTGATAGTTCATACTAAACTGAAGAAAAGTACCATCTTCATATACCTGATAAGCCACTTCTTGTTCCAGCCATTCTCGCCCTTCTTTTGCCCATTTCTTTGTTTCGGGTACGAAAGGAAACAGCAATTCACTCAGGGTTAAAGCTAAGGTTTCTGTTATTGCATGGTTATTTCGAACTGCAATTCTGGAAAAATTAATGTGATGATACACATGATGCAAAGACCAATAGGTCGTGTTCTGGATTTTACTCCAAAGTTCCTCCGTTAAAGCATCAGAATTTTTATAAAAATTCAGGACATACATCCAATTGAATAATCGCAAAGATATTTCCTGGCTGCATTTCCAATTGGGTCCTTGATTAATGGGATTGGCCTCTATCCAACTTTCAATTTCTGAAAAAACGAAAGCGGAATGGTCCTCCTCAAAATGATAATCATATCGAAGTATAGTTAACAAATAGGTAAACCTTGATTTTTCCCAAACGTATTTTATATCCCCATTAGCCGGATTCAAATCACTAATTTCTGACCAATGCTTTCGAATGTCATATCGATATCCACTATCGGGGTTGGTGATCCAGTCATAATCCAATCCAATATTTTTCCAGTCGTGACTAAAAAAGCAAACTTCACCCTTCAATATTTTATGAGCTGCTTGCTTTAGCTCCTTATCTTGATTTTTAGTAAACGATACAAATTCTCGTTCCTGAACTGCAAAAGGATAGGCAGCGCTTTTCCAATCTTCGAGGGAAATAAAACTTTTCTGTTCCGGACTTGTGGGATGCATTTTTTTAAGGATCCCCAATTTTTTTTCAATTTCATTCCTAATTCTATAGGAAGTATAACGCAATCCCATATTTTGAATTAATTGAAACGCTAATTTAATATTCAACTGTGTGTGTTTTATTTCTTTTATAATTCTTAAAAATGGACTAATCCCTAAACTGTTTTTTTTGTGCCTTGTATCACCCTAAAGGAGAACAGAAAAATTAAATCACGTCAATCCACTTACCTTGTTTCAAACTTTCTATCGCAGCAAATGAAGCTTTAGTTGTGTTTACTATTTCTTCAAAGGGAATCAAAGCAGGCCCACCATTTTTTGTTTGACTTATTAATTGATGAAATTGGTTTTTATGGCCCTTGTCTAATTTGGTTTTTAATTTTGAAAACCCTTTGAAACCAAAACCTTCTGTTTTTCTAAAGTTATCCATAACCAAAGTTCTATCCTGGGCATACACTTCAAGTCGTTCTTTGGAGTAGGCTTTTGATCCATTAGAAAAATAGTTTATCACTCCAGTCGAACCATTCTCGTATTTTAATAAAATAGTTGCATTATCGGTATTTTCTTCTGGGTTAATACCCATGGCATTCATACAAACAGCTTTTACTTTACTTCCTGTTAAATAGCTAATTACATCAATGAAGTGACAAGCTTCACCAATTATTCTTCCTCCTCCAATTTGCATATCGTGCACCCATACATTTGCAGGAATATTACCTGCATTCATAGTGGCAACAACATTCATTTGAGAACTTCCTAAAAGCGATTTCATTTTTTCAGCATGAGGCGAAAAACGTCTGTTAAAGCCCACCATAACCGTTTTACCCGATTTTTGTTGGGCTGCTATGATAGCTATTAATTCCTCCGAGTTTAAGGCCAGAGGTTTTTCAACAAAAACATGTTTGCCTGCTTCTAGGCATTTTACGGTCATTGCTGCGTGCAGATTATGTCTGGTTGTAATTAAAACCAAATCTACTTCGGCATCCTTTAACACATCGTCAACGGTAGTAGTTGAATGCGAAAAACCATGTTTTTGAGCCATGGCAGTTCCGCTAACTCCTCCTTTACTGGCAATATATTTATAATTAGCCCCACTTCCTTTTAAAGCAGGCAATAGAGTCATTTTAGTAAAATTACCAGAACCGATAATTCCAATTATCCCTTTTTTACCCGAATAATTAGCTTCTTTTAGTTGAATGGTATTTTGAGGAGCCAGATCTGTTTCCTCGTATTTTAAAATAGAAGCTATCGATTTGCTGCTACCAATTTGCCCATAAATCTCTAAAAAATTAGCCAAAGGAATCACTTCGGTAATCATTTCATTCACTTGTAATTTTCCAGATGCAATAGCCTGTAAAACAGCTTCAAAATTCCTTTTTTCTGTCCATCTAACAAATGCCAACGGATAATCGATTCCTCTATTTTCGTAATTTTCATCGTATCGTCCTGGACCATAGGAACAGGAAACCTGAAAGGACAATTCTTTTTCGTAAAATTCCGCCCTACTTATATTTAAGCCAATAACACCTACCAAGACAATTCGACCTCTTTTACGAGACATTCTAGCCGCTTGGGAAATAATTTCGTCCGTTTTTGCAGAAGCAGTAATAATCACTCCGTCAGCTCCAACTCCATTGGTGTTTTCTTCTACAAATTTAACAACATCACCATTTCTGGGGTTAAAAGGGGTAATACCCCACTGAGTGGCTAAAGCTAATTTGCTCTCGTCAATATCTACACCAATAACCTTGCAACCATTGGCCACCAATAATTGGGCGGTTAATAGTCCTATTAGTCCTAAACCTATTACCACAATAGTTTCTCCTAGGGAAGGATTCAACAAGCGAATACCTTGTAAACCGATGGAGCCAATAACGGTAAAAACCGCTTCTTCATCGCTGACATTAGCCGGAATATGCGCTACAAGATTTTTGGGGATAGACACATACTCGGCATGTTGTCCGTTAGAAGCTACTCTATCGCCCACTTTAAATTCGCTAACTCCTTCGCCAACTGCTATTACTTTCCCTACATTACAATAGCCCAATGGTAAAGGCTCTCCTAGCTTATTAAAAACAGCTTCTAAGGTTGGCATTAAGCCTTCTGTTTTAATCTTATCTAATACCTGTTTCACCTTATCGGGCTGTTGACGGGCTTTAGAAATTAAGTTGGATTTTCCAAACTCTACTAACATACGCTCTGTTCCTAAAGAAACTAAAGATCTTGTAGTTTGTATTAATACGGATCCTAAAGCTACTTGTGGTGCAGGAACTTCCTCTAGTAGAGTGGCTCCTGTTTTAAAGGATTGGATGATTTGTTTCATTTTTCTAGTTTATTATCATAAAATTGTCTCATCCACGATTCAATAGCTAACAAAGACCATATTGGATAAGACAAATCATCACTGCCTTTTTTGTTAATTTCTAATAATTCATTTACTTTTTCATAATCAAAAATACCACGCTTTTCAACTGCTTCTTTACTCAAATAATCATTTATCATGGAAGACATATCATTTAAAATCCATTTTCTTACTGGTCCGCCAAAACCGGTTTTTGGTCTGTATATTATTTCTTTTGGCAAATATCTCTCGGCAACTTTCTTTAATAAATATTTAGTTTCACTGCCATTCAATTTAAGCTTGGGAGGTATAGTTGTTGAAAATTCAACCAGTTCTAAATCTAAATATGGAACTCGGACTTCAACCCCATGTGCCATACTTAATTTATCAGTGTAATTTAAATTATGACTTACCAAAAAAGTATTTATTTCCCAAAAGAGCATTTTGTTTAAATTTGATTTTTCTTTTGATATTAAAGTATTTAAAAATTTAAAATAACTATGAACATCAATTTTGCTTTTATTTAAAAATAAACCATTTAATTTATCCTGATCTATCCAGTCAAAATAACCTAACATAATTTCCTCGGTTGATTTATCGATATTTTTAGTCAGTTTATTTAGCCTTCTTGATAATGAATTTGTTTGGTTAAGCTTACCAACAATATTTTTTATTAATTTTCTTAAAACTACAGGAAAAAAAGAAATTATTTTTGCAAGTTCTAATGCTTGATGCCTTCTATATCCAGAAAAAATATCATCTCCACCCGTTCCTCCTAATAATACTTTTATTCCTTTTTCCTTTGCAACTTTACATATATTATATACATGTATAGGAGCGGGGTCAGCCTGTGGTTCATCTAAAAAATATATAATTTTATCAAAATCGTTTAAAATCTCTACAGTAGAATCAACTACATTTAAATTTACATCCAAATATTTCGCAACTTTATCTGCGTAATAAAAATCGTCCACAAATCCTTCATTCTCAATATTATGAGTTTTAATTGTAAAACAGTCAAGTTTTTTTTTCGGATGTAATTTTTTGGCAATAGCTACTACCAAACTGCTGTCCAAACCTCCTGACAAAAAAAAGCCTACAGGTACATCTGATAGCATTTGTCTTTGTACAGCGTTAACTAATTTTTCTTCCAACAAATCAATTAATTCTGCTTCAGATTTATTGCTGAATGAGTTTGAATCAAAAGGGATTGAATAATAGCGGGTAAATTGTAACTCATTAATTTTACTTACATTTCCGGTAATATAATTACCCGGTAATAGTTTTTTTATTTGTTTTATTGGAGTAAGATTTCCAGGAGCCCACAGAAAATTAATATAGTTTTTCAGCGCCGTTTCGTCATAATCCATATTTTTTAAGTAAGGAAGCAGCGCTTTTGCTTCAGAGGAAAACCCTATTTCATTATCGTTTAAAAAATAATACAATGGCTTGACCCCAAAATGATCTCGGGCGATTATAAAATCCTTTGTTTCAAAATTATAAAAGGAAAAAGCAAAAATCCCGTTCAGTTTTTTTATAAATTCGGTACCTTCATAAATTAAACCATACAATAAAGTTTCTGTATCACTGGTTGATGAAAAATTCACATTCGAAAGATATTTTTCTCGCAGCTCTAAATGATTGTAAATTTCTCCGTTAAAAATAATAGAGAAATTCTTGTCTGAAGAATACATTGGTTGATTTCCTCTAGCAGATAAATCTAAAATTGACAAACGGGTATGACCTAAATAAAAATGTTCTCCTATTATAAATTCTGAATGATCCGGTCCTCTATGAGAAATTTTTTCTAAAGAAACTTTATTTAGAAACGAAGACTCCTGGTTTCCAAAATAACCTAATATTCCACACATAAGCGCTGGTAAATGTTCAAATTAAATTTAGTTTTATATACTTTTAATAATGCGAGTCAATAACTCACTTATATCCTGGAATTAAATGTTTTTTTGCCTAGCTTAAGGTTCTTTAGTCCTGTAAAAATTAGTATTTAATTGTTGACCTCGCTTTATACTCTCTGGCCATTATTTGCAGAATATTCTTTTATTCCAGCAAAGCTACTAATTTATCAATTTCGTTAAAAACCAACTGTTCTGTGGATTTTATTTCTTCTGTTACCGCTAATTTAAAGGCATCTGCGATACTCTTAATTTTGGTCGGATCAAATACTAAAGAAGGTTTACAGACAGCATAGGTATAGGGCAAATCAGACCCAATTATATCGCATTGATTTTCCATTGCTTCAACAAGCCCTAAACCAAAACTCTCAGTCAACGATGGATATATAGAGAAGGCTGCTCTACCGTAAATCACCCCTAATTGATCTCTAGGTACAAAACCATGATTGATGATGGGATACCCTTCTTTAATTCTTGCTTTTATAATAATATTTAAGTCTTTAAAATCTTTTCCAATTGTCAAATGAAGTTCTCCACGTTTTATTTCGTCATAATAGCTACAGAATGCTTCTATTAAATTAAAATGATTTTTATGTTTAGTTCCTGTGCTAACATATACAAAACTGTCTTTATCCCTACTTTCAATACTAGTCTTTTTAATAGAAGGATAAAAAGGAATAATTAATACTTTCCCATTTTCTATTCGTGGTATTTTTTCCAAAAAAGAATCCTTCATTATTCGTGTCTGCACAATGCAGAAATCTGTATTTTTAAGAAGCAAATTAAATACCAACGCTTTTAATTGATAAATAATCTTATCCTTGATTGGGGTTTCTCTGGGGATTTCAAGAAAGAGTTTTTGATGAAAATAAGTATATACTACCGCATCTAATCGTATTGATGGCGGCAGATTTCCAAAGCACAGAACTTTTGAAAAATTTGCCCCATATCTTTTATAGAATTCATACCGTTTAAGTAATCCTGCTTCAAGATAGGTAGTTTTATTGTTGATTATTTCAGGATGATTCGCAAATACTCTCTTATCGATAAGATAATGCACTTCCATTTGTTTCTTTTCAATTTCCCTTATGAGATAATCAAGAAGAATCTTTCCTCCACTATTATTAATATATAAAGAATCAACGAGAATCATAAATTAAATAAATTAAGTTAAAATTGAAGTCACTGACGCTGTCCATAATTCAGGCGCAATTTGCTTTGATAGATTATAACTCCTTTCAGAAAATTGTTCTATTTCATCATTTGAAAGCGAATTCATTTTTAAAATTGCATTTTTTAATAATTTCTTATCACATGAATTTATTATATAACCGTTGTAACCATTTTTTACAAATGCCGTCGAGGATCCACAAACAGCAGTTGTAATAATAGGCATACCTGCCGAAGCAAATTCATGAATAACTAATCCCCACGGCTCTTTTCTACTTGGCAAGCAGAAAAATTTAACCTCAGGCAAATGCTTAATCAACTCTTCCTGGCTCATAAAAGGAAATCTAATTATGTCATTTCTTTCCGGTATAATATTCGCTAACAGTCCATTCCCAATTATCATCAAGTCAAGATCTAACTTTTTCTCAGATTTCAACTCACAAAAGGTTTCAATTAAAACATCCAAGCCTTTAATCTCACTTAAGCGACCAACAAACAAAATATATTTCTTTATTTTAGATACTTTTTCCTTTTTAGAAACATAAAAATCATTAAATATCTCTGTATCGGCGCAATATAATGAAAATAAAATTTGTTCTTTTTTAAAACCTAAATAACGCACATACTCATATTGATATAATCCCGGCACCATGACATAATCAAAGTATCTTTTCCAAAGAATGGCACTAAACATCATAGAAATCTTTTGTTTTAAATTACCAGAATACTGATTATCACTTAAACCTATAACAGGAATTTTTTGTTTTCTGGCATATAAAGAAGCTGCTAAATAATTATTATCCATTCGTCCAGAAACTAATATAGCGTTGGGTCTAAAATTATCAATTAATATTTTAAGACGATCTAAAGTGTAGTTTGAATGGCTTTCATAAATGATTTTCTCGCTGTCAATTGGTATATAAGGAGTTAATTTCTTTTTTTCATCCCAACATATTACTTTTATTTCCCCGCCGGTAGTCTTTACGAAATCTTTAAAACAAACCACATTGTATGGCATTATTTCAGAATATAAAACTAAAATTTTTGGCTTACTCATTAAATTAAAATTTTTGCGTGATCTTAAAAAATATCAAATCTAATAAATTGGGATTATTAGAAAGTAGCTTTTTTTCTTTCAAATAAAGAAAGTGGTTTTTGTCTCCTAATGACTCCCCATATTTTAAAAATTCTGTCAACGGTTTTCTACAATACCAAAATTTTAAGTCTACTTGTTCTGCTATTCGCATAAAAAAGTCCAAATCTCCTGCAATCTTATATGTATCAAATCTAAATTTAATATTATCGTAAATTTTTTTGGAGTAAAAACTTGAAGGTTGTAAAAAGGGTAAAATACCTTTTCTTAAAAAATATTTGGCAAATGGACTAGCTTTATGAAATGTTTTTTTTGATTCTAAACTCCAATTAAAAAAACCATCCCCATATCCAAAATCCACGGAATTTTTGGAGGCATAATCAAGGGCAAACTTGAAATTTTCATGGAAAATTAAATCGTCACTATTTACCCAAGTAATATAATCATATAAAGCGATTTCAAATCCTAAATGTATTGCTCCATACATGCCATTTCTATCTTTCTGATGAATAATTTTTAAATGAGAATAGGAATTTAATATTTCAATTGTACCGTCCGTTGATCCCCCATCTACTATTATATGTTCAAAGGGAATAGTTAATTTGGCTATTGATTTAATATTCTTTTCAATAAAATCAGCTCCATTTAAAACTGGAGTTATAATACTAATCATATATTTTGTTTTAAAATTGTTTTTCGTTTTTTTGAACTATAAATAAAAGAATAGCAATTACTAATAAAAACATTGACGTATTTGCAATAAATTGGGAAACCATTACGCAAATAAATAAAGCCTGTAATTCTTTGTTAAAACTTTTAAGAGCATTTTTGAATCTTATAAAAAAAATAAACCATAGAGTAGACCTATAACTCCAGAACGAGCAATTAAATTAATTATAAAACTATGAGGTACACTATCAATTCTATTTTCATATATTGCATAAGAAGATGCTGTTAAATAAGGTGAGGAAGGAATACTAATCATGTTTGGACCTGTACCCGAAATAAAAAAAAAGGGTTCGTTGTAAAGAAAATTTAATGCCGCTCTGTCAAATATTTCAAAACTATTGAAAAATTCAGGTTCTTGGGCATTTACTTTTTCTTTTTGATTGTAACCATCTTCAGTTGATACAGTGTTTTCAATTTTTTTTAATGTTTGTTCTCTAAAAAACTCGTTTTGATTGAGAAAAAAAAACGCGAAAAGAATAAGTGGAATACCAAAAAATAGGTACTTATATTTTTGTGTAATTATAATAAATAATGTTCCCCAAACTAAAGTCATAAGATAAGCTGAGGCAGATAAACTTATGACTAACCCAATAATCGAAGACCAGATACCAATTTTAATTAGCTTATTATTATTTCTAGACTTAAATGTTACTAATAGCAACAAAACAAAAGAACATATACGTCCTAAAACTCTTGGTTCGCCATTAAATCCACTGAAACGGTCACCTAAAATCCTTGACTCTGAAAAAAATATCTGTTTTATTTCCCCATTCAAAGAAGTATCAAATAATGCCATCATCAAAGTAAAAAACATTGTCACGGATATTGTTTTCAAAATATAATCGAGAGCGTTAGGAGTAGTATGGTGAACATTAAAAAAGACCAATATCTTTTCATTGCTATGCTATTATGGAATTGATTTTGAATCTGAAATTCCTTTATTTTGAATTAATTATTTTTTTAACAAGTTGGATCGCTCCATCCTCGAGTTCTATTTTGACGATGTAAACTCCTTCTTCGTGATAGAAAGGCATATCCCATTTTAAACTGCCGGGAAGTGGAATAGTAGCTACTCGTTTTCCAGTGATATCGTAAATCGTAAAAGCTTTAATCCTGGAATTCGATTCCAGATAAAAATGAGACTTATTGATAAAAGTCGTCAGACTAATAGGATTGAATTTGGGTATTGTTAATTTACTAGTGCTTCCTCCCAGACTATAAGCATTATAGGCTTTTAAATTTATATTTCCATTGGATCGAATAGATCCCGAATCTATCGTACTCTTCTGATCTTCAAAAGAAACTTCTTCTACTGAAGAAGGTATTGGCATCCAATTGGTACCATCCCATCCTACTATTGTAAGTTCATTCAAACCACCAACCAACCAGGAAGCCAATTCGCTAGAAGGTCTCCAGCTTAATGCTATTCCAGCTACGGAATCGGAAGCACGTAAATCCCAATATTCTACATTGGAAAGGCTCTGAAGTGTGCTATTTTTGGCATTCCCAATCTGTGCTGGATCAGCTCTAAAATAAGCAGCATCGACGCCATCTTCTGATGTTGGAGTGACTTGAGCAGGGGCATAAATCCCCGATTGCCCTATAGGGAAGGTGAAAATTGTATTGAGCATTGTTTCGGCATAACCATCTACATAATTCGTATCTGAAGCACCCTGCCAGCTTCCTTTTTCAAAGGAAAGTACGCCGTAATCCGAATGAGATCGGGAGGTTGAAACCATGCCAGAACCAAAATAATACACATCGCTGTCAATAGTGAATACGCCATCATCATCAATGTAGATACTGTCCTTAGCTTCGCTTTGCGCCTGGATTTTAACCACAGTAGCCAACAAAATTGCTAGTACTATTGAAAAACGAATTAAAGAAGGGAATCTTTTGGTTGTAATCATGATTGAACGATGTTATAATTTTTTTTTAGGTTGATAGATACTGTTAGGAAATCGAATTGGTTCCGATTCTAATAAATGTTTGCCTGGATTCGAAAAGTTAATTCCTGGTCCATACAATAGATTAAATTAAAGAAGTATAAAAAGTGAGTGGATTTTCGTGAAGGTTATTGAAGTGTATATTTTTTCCATATTGTTTAGCACTGTTTGTTTGACTGTTAACAAAGGATATCAAAATAATACTACAAAAATTTTAATTAACAAACTTTCTGTTTAAGGGATTATTTTATCCGTTGAATTGAATTTTTTTAATTATTTTTAGCACTAAAAAATCTCGTGATAGGCTAATTTATCTGAAAATGAATTTTTGTAAAGATTAAACAAAACATTCATTTTCATAGGGTTATAATTCTATTTGCTTAATAATAATAAAATTTAAATAAAGAAACAAGGGCTACTATTACGATTTCGTTATTTAATTTGTTTAATTAAACACTATTTAAAAATGCTTAAACTTCCGCTATTAAATTCCCTTAAAATATTTAAAATTCCAATTGATTTTAATTTCCAATTTACGGCTACAGAGAAGAATTTATTGCACTCTATTTTATACATTGTAGTTCTTTTTATTTTTTGTTTTGTTTAATAATACTTCTTAAATCTTAAACAAATTAATATATAATTATTCCTACAAAAATTTTAATTAACAATATATCCGACAAAGAGCATTATTTTATCGACGAACTGCGTGTTTTATAGAAAAGGAAATTTATAAAAGTAAGTTTAGGAGCTGAAATTAAATGTCTGAAGTCTTAATGTTATATAAACAAATCGTTTATTAACAGGTAGTTAGTTTAGTAATTGGAAAGCCCGACTTTTAAAAAAAAACATTCTAATTCACCCTTACTAAAGTCAAAATCCTATTTCCTAAAGTAGCCGACCCCGAATTGGTTTTCCAACGGACTTCAATTTTCTGATCAGCACTGATGGTTCCAATTCCCTGCAGACTTAAAGAGGATGAACTGGCATTCGTTGAAATCGTTCGATTTGAATTCGGAATCAAGACCCCATTTTGATAAAGACCAAAAGAGGCCGAAGCATTAGAAGCATTGGTAGTCGAACTGCTAGAAGTGGCGTTTCCAAAAATATAGCTGCCAGCCGTATATATAGATCCCTTAATAGCGGTAGCTGATGTAGTGTCAAAGCCTGTAATTGCGCCTACATTCGTACCGACATCACCCGTAATGGAGGAAACACCTGTATTAGAAATGGCTCCTACGCTAGAGAACATCACAAAATTATAAAGGATTCCTAAGTTGATGAAAGAGGATCCACTTGGTACTTTGGCCACTCCGGGACCGATAGATACTGCGCCTACAAAGGATAGCATTCGGCCCTCTAAATTACCTCCCGCGGCTAAAGATACTGCTCCATCATGGGCAATGAGGCTCCCTTTCATTGTGGTATTTGCTCCTAAGGAAACCGCTCCATTGCTAATCCAAAATACATTATTAGCCGTTGCGCCATTAATTAAGCTAACCACAGCACCATCCACTGAGGACAAAACGCCACCCGTGTAGAAAATAAATTTAGCCTCCGAATCCCCTCCTCCATCTAGTATTAGTTTTCCGGATATCGAGGCAGCAGCGGCCAAATTATAAACACCAGGCAATAATGTTTCACCTGCTAATGGAAGTCCTAATACGGCAGCATGCGTTTGGGTTATTGGATATACTAGTAATTGATTGTAAATAGAAAGTAAATCAACAACTCCTTGAGCCGTACTTGCATAAGTACTGGAACTGGAACTCCCGCTGCCACTGCTTATTGGAACCGTGTTTAACTGACTGTTAAAACTAATTTGATAGATCCCAGCAGGAGGCATCAAACTCATCCCGTTAACTAAACTAAATTCAGAGGATGTATTGCTAATATCTCCTGCAGCATCTATAGAAAAAAAGTGTGCTGCCCCAATATTAGTAGCATCAGCTCCATTATCGCCTTTAGCACCTTTTAAAGAGGCTAAGAATAATGTTTCTGATCCGGAATTTCCATTATCGATCCAGGTCTGATAGGCTGACATACCTGTATCACCTTTATTTCCTGCCACTCCACTACCACCATTTGAACCGTTACTTCCATTAAAACCGTTAACTCCATTACTACCTGCTGCACCTTTTAAAGATTCTAAAAAGGTTATTTCTGTACTGCCACTATGTGTTAGTTTCCATACTTCATAAGCCGATTTACCATCAAGACCTGTAGCACCGATTGAACCATTTGCTCCAGCAGCTCCATTTGTTCCGTTCGTTCCAGCAGCACCAACTAGGGATTCCAAAAAGGCTAATTCGGTCCCGCCAATATGGGTTTGTTTCCATACTTCATATGCTGATTTTCCATTAGCTCCTGTAGTACCAATTGAACCATTAGTTCCAGCAGCTCCATTTGATCCGGCTTCTCCTTTAGTTCCGTTAGCTCCCGGAGTTCCGGTTGCTCCAACTAAAGATTCTAGAAAGCTTAATTCGGTTCCATCATTATGCGTTAGTTTCCATACTTCAAAAGCTGATTTACCATCGAGACCTGTAGCACCGATTGAACCATTTGCTCCAGTTAAACCAGTTGTTCCGTTCGTTCCAGCAGCACCAACTAAAGATTCTAAAAAGGCTAATTCCGTTCCGCCGCTATGAGTGGTTTTCCAAACTTCGTAGGCCGATTTCCCGTCAAGACCATTACTTCCGTTTGATCCATTGCTTCCGTTTGATCCAGCAGCACCATTAGATCCTTTAGCTCCAACTAGAGATTCTAAAAAGGCCAATTCGGTTCCGCCGCTATGAGTGGTTTTCCAAACTTCGTAGGCCGATTTCCCATCAAGTCCATTAGTTCCATTTGAGCCATTATTTCCATTTGATCCAGCAGCACCAATAGATCCTGTAGCTCCAACTAAAGATTCTAAAAAGTCAGTTTCCGTTCCACTACTATGAGTTGTTTTCCAAACTTCATAGGCGGATTTCCCATCAAGCCCTGCAACACCATTAGTTCCGTTACTTCCGTTTGTTCCATTATTACCAGCAGCACCAACTAAAGATTCTAAAAAGCTTGATTCCGTTCCTTC
>Ga0114962_10000829_pt1 | contig 26934 bp, 36 predicted proteins | sample C_130820_MF_Meta_FD_87017 | JGI IMG/M metagenome (GOLD analysis project Ga0114962, IMG submission 87017) | Freshwater microbial communities from Lake Croche, Canada to study carbon cycling - C_130820_MF_MetaG | ecosystem: Environmental > Aquatic > Freshwater > Lake | place: Lake Croche, Canada... | reverse complement strand
TAATAATTTTGGTTCATCTATTATAATTTTATTTAATTGTATTTTATTTAATTGTATTTTATTTTTATTCATATTTAAATTAATATTAAATTTATTTATATTATTTATCTTTTTATTATTAAATAATTTTAAATTATTATTATAATATTCATCTTTATTATTATGATTATAATCATTGTTTATTGATATATTATTAATGTTAATATAATTAAAATGCTTATTAACCTCAAAATCAATATTAAAAACTTTTAATTTAGAATTCCAACATTGAATTAAATGATAATTTTTATATCCATAATCAAATTTTATATATTTTAATATATACATTGAACTCATTATTAAATTAATTTATCATTTTTTATATGTAAAATATAAAAAAATGATTTATATATATTTAAAAATAGTTTATACTGAAAAGAATGGATTTTTATATTGGTATTGCAGTTGGTATTACACAAGCATTTATTTTTAGTCCAATTGATAAAGCAATTTATAATAGCATTATCAATAATTCAAAGCTTTTTAAGCGTGAAAATTGGATTAAACCATTTGCAGGAGCATCAAATAGCATCTATTCGCGTATTATCACAAGTGGATTATATTTCTATTTGATTGACTATACAAAAAATATGAATGTATATCAATCCGCATTGACTGTTAGTGCTACAACTGCCATTACATTGAATCCATTAAATGTTATCAGATATAAATCATATTACAATAAAATCTCAACTTATGATTCATTTATTTCTATTTATAGAAAACATGGATTAAGGTTTTGTATGATTGGAATGGAAACATTGATTATGCGGAATTTTATTTTTAATGTTATTTACATCTCAAATAAAAAAGATAATAATGACTTATTTTATAATTGTGCAGTTATTTGCACAGCTAGTATAATTTCTTCACCATTTCATTATTTTATAAATATGAAATATCATGAAAATGAAAAATATCTTGATATTTCTAAAACATTTTTAAACAATTTTAAAACTTCAGAAAAAAAATTATCATATATCATTAGACAATTTGCAATTGGTCATGGAACTATCCGAACTGTTATTGGATTATATTCTGGTCAAGTTATGTATTCGACCCTGAAACAATTAACACATTAATTATATTATTTAATAATGACAAAATTAAGTTTTTGTTATTTTTTTAAATGAAAATGATTTAAGATTTATATTATATATATAATAAATTATTTTTATTGGAAAAAATGGCAGATACTTTAGAAGATATTATTAAGATGGTTTATGATAAATGCGAAAATGGCAATTATCCAAATACTCTTATTAATATCTTAAAACAAAAACATTATTGGCCTGTTATTAAAGTTAAGAAATTTAAAAATAATAATAATCTTTGTCTTCTTCATAATTCATATAAACGCGATGATGTTTCTGAATTTCAGGATTTATATGATAAATGTCGCAGTGTTGTTTTAGATTTCTCTAAAAGTATTGGAAATAATGTTGTTATTTCTATTAGTAATAGTATCCCAATTCGTTCAAATATTTCTAATTATACCACGAATATTTATGAAGAAAATGATATTTGTTATAGTGCTCTAGATGGAACAGTTGTAACTGTTTATTATCATAATGGCATTTGGTATTTTGGCAGTTCTAGTTGTCCTGATATCAATTCTTCTAAATTTTCAAATAAAGATAAAACACACGGTTATATGTTAGATGAGATTTTATATGATATGTATAAAAATCATGTGAATATTAGTGATCCTAATATTTCAACTATTTTACGTAATCTATTCACATCAAATTTAAGTCCCTTATATTCATATGATTTTGTTATTATTCATTCTGATAATATTCATGTAATTAATTATACTAATATGATGGGTGATAATTATAGACATCTTTTTCATATCAATACAAAAAATAGAATTTCTTTAATTGAAGAAAATATTGATAATCATCCATTAGCATATTTAGGTGTAAAATATCCAATTAAATTCACATCTCCACAAGAAGGTATTGCATATATTAGTACTAATAATAATAATAATTATGGTATTATTATTAAGAAAAATAATAAACTTTATAAAATTAGTGATGATGCAATTTTACATAAAGAAGAAGTAAATGCATTTAATTATAATAAATGGTATAATATTTTATATATTTATATGCTTCAAAAACCTAATTATAATATTAATGAATTTATTAATGAATTTTATCAGGGTGATTTAGAAATTCCGAATGATACTTATAATACAATTGATTTAATTTTTAATATTATTAAACAAATTATTTATAATTTATATGTTTCTACAACTAATTATTATCCTAAATATAATCGTTTTAAAGTTGATTTAAATATGGACAAAACTTTAAATCCACTCATTCGTTTTCATTTAGCTCAATTAAGACATCAACAAACAACGATTTATAAGAAAAAAATAATTAATGAAGATAATGTATTTAATTATCTATGTCATTCAAATAATATTAAAAATATTCAAAAATTAATTAATCATTTTGCAAAAAATCATGCTTATAATTTAACACCTGATATTATTGTGGTTTTAACTACTTTATCAAATCTTCTTGAAAATAACCCATCTATTCAAGAAACTAAATGATTTTGATATTGTATTTGATTCAAATTCTATTAATGATTTCTTATGGTCATCAATTCTCCAACTTTCATATAAATTATATTTAGAACGATATATTTCATTCTTATTATCATTCGCAAAATCTTTCTTTATTTTTTCATAAGTTTCTGAAAATAATTCAGTATCTTCCAATTCTAAATCAAATTCTTTTGCTTTTTTTATTAAGAAATCTAAATTAACTAAGAATTCTGTAATTAATTTTTGTGTATTCTCGATAAATACATCAATTTTTTTATTATAATGTTTCTCATCTTTATATTGTTTAATTATTGCCCATACAGGTACACTATAATCTTCAAAATCTTTTCTACCCTCTATTATTCCCGTTTTTGATTTTGATAATGCCAATTCTACACTAGAACCATCCATAAATGTCGCAAAGAATAATCCATCCTTCTGTAAATTATCACTTACATTTTTTAAAAATTGTTCTAATTTTATTTCAGTCTCAAAGAAATAATGAATTGCAAACATACATGATATAACATTAAATTTATCTTTTCCTTTTCCTGCTAATGCTCTCTCATATACATCCAGATTTTGTTGTCTTTTAACTGGATTCATTACCATCTTTAATAACTCTCTACTTTCTGGATCTATTGCCGCTTCTCCCGTTTTAATATTTAATGTACAATCACCAACAGCAAATGCCATATCCAATAATGAAAAATTCTTACCATTTTTATTATTATAATTTAATTGTTTTCTATGTTCTCTCATCAATCTTGAATATGAACCTTTTGATGAATATATATTACTTTTAACCAAATCTATTCCTAATACAAATGTATATCTCGAATATTTCCAATTATTCAAATCTCCCGCTTGTCCACATGCTAATTCTAATAATGTTCCTCTAACTTCCTGATTTCTATTTGCAGGTTTAAATAATTGAGGTCTATTATATAAATGACTTTTAATTAACATATGTAATAAAAGCATTCCATTTGATATCTTATTAAATGGCACATTTCGCTCATAATATATATCATCCGTTTCTAATACATTATCCGTTATTACTATTTCATCTGATTTATCACTCTTAACTTCTTCTATATTTCCTATTATCATTGATGCTGATATCATATTATGAATTGTATCCCATGTATCTAATGCTACTTGAACTGAATTTGCCGTTTTATCAAATACTCCTTTATTAAATATACGCGTTTTATCCGTTCTTACTCGAATTGGTATCCATCGCTTTTCAATTAAATCATATCTAAATTCAACTATCGTATTATTATCAATCTTATCATTATTTTCCGCTCGAACTTCACCCTTCGTATTAATTTCTATAAATGCAAATTCACTATCATTTATATAATACTTATTTGGCACAAATAATTTAAATATATCTTTCTCAGTTGTTTCTAAGAAATTTGTTAATTTATCAATATTATTATATTTATATCTAATATTTAATACATTCTTAATATTATAATCATTTAACATATTCTTATCAGTAACATATAAACCATATTTACGATATTTTAAACCATCCTTTCTAATATCACCAATGAATTTTATTAAGAAATCAATCGTGTTTTGTTCAGGTGGTTTCCATTTAAAGACACTATTCCATGTCATATCCGTCTTTATTTCAACTGGCATTGTCGGATAATATGAATATACCGCTAATTTAGCAGGTGTAAATATTAAACCATCTATCTCATATGGCAATTTCTTATGATTTTCTAATATACTCTTATTTTCTTTATATATATCTTTACTATAATTATGAACTTTAACCATAAAATCAATATTACTTTTCTTAACATCCAATAATTTATCTAGTTTTAACATTTCATTATATCTACATTTATGTTTATCATCCATTAATGGCAATGAAGTTAATTTCTCTCCATTTAAGAAATAAATATCAAATGCTGCATATAAATGTCTTTTTATCCCATCTATTCTCTTATTACAATGAACATATTCACCATCTATTAAAGAATTATATGCTTCTTTTTTTGCCTTTATTCCTGTTCCCTCTACTCGTTTTGAACTATCAATCGTATATACATCTCCATTACCATTAATATATAATAATAATCTTTCTCCGTCTGCCTTTTCTGTTACAGTATAACCCCGTAAAATACTAACAACTCCATAATTATCAGGATTTTCTAAATTAATTTTCTTTAATGCTACCGGTTTCGGTGTTAATAAATAAACAGTATCATCCGATTTTCTCTGTGTTGCAATATTTACCAAATTACGATAATCTTCCAATATTGATGATTGCTGTTTTTTTGTTAAAACTACTTTTGATAAAAATAATGCCTGAATTGTTTTAATTATATTTATTAAAATAACATCCATATTTTTTATCTTTAATTCAAATTCATAATATATCTGATTTGTATTATTAATTCTAGATTTCTTCATTGTCGCATAATTTGTAATACTATCTTTAATTATTCGTCCAATTACTATTACACCTTTATCGATTTCATATGAAAACTCCTTTATTAATTTAAATCTCTTTAAATTATCATCCCATTTTTCAGGTTCAGTTATAACATCATCAATATTATAAACATTCATATTCATATTTATATCAAATAAATCATTTATTTTTTCTTCTGTTATTAATGTCTTTTTATACCATTTATGCTCTATCGCCTTATAATTATTACTATTACAATATAATAATATGTTTTTTATTTTATTTATTATTAATGTTATATTATCTATATTCGTAATCTCCAAATATTCATCTTTTATAGTCTCTTTATATCCACTTGACTTAAATGTATTTATAAAATTATTAAATTCTGTTTCACTCCATGAACCATTATCATTATGAATTTGAATAATAAAATCATCGGCTGTACCTTTAATTAACTTCTTTATATTATCTATTGAAGTAAATATTGGTTCATCCTGAGAAATTTCCATGTTTTTAATCTATTTAATATATATAAATAAATCAATTTTTTATATAAATAAAAAAACTGAAATATTTATATAAATATAAATTAAATAATGACAACTGAATTATTTATACCGATTAAATTTAGAACAACTATTATATTAACTCCGTCTGAAATAACTAAGGATTTTGAATCCATTATTTTATCCAAACTTAAACTCAATTATGAAAATATATGTTCTAAGTATGGTTATATTAAAAAAGATACTATCAAAATTATTAAACGTTCTGTTGGACAATTAAAAAAAGAACATTTTAATGCTAATATGTATTTTGATATCATATGTATCGCTGAAATTTGTAATCCAGCACAAGGTTCTATTATTAAATGTAAAGTTAAAGCTAAAAATTCATTAGGTGTTCTTGCTGAAGGTTATTATGATAATATTCCCATCCTACAAATAATTATTCCTAAAATTTCTGCAGGTATTCAATCTGAAATTAATATTGATACTATTGCTATCGATGATGAAATTAAAATTGAAGTATGTGGCAAAAAATTTGCTTTATTTGATAAACATATTTCTATTATCGGTAGAGCTATAAAAAGTAAACCTGAGTTTATTAAAAATGCTATTATTACTGATGCAGCTGATGATGATGATAATGAAACAACTGATAATCCAGAAGAAATTGAAGATATTTATAATGAAAGTGATAAAGAAGAAGATGATGATGATGATGATTTAATTCCAAAAAAACCCAAAAAAGGAGGTGTTGATAGTGAAACATCTTCAGACGCTGAAAGTGAGTTAGAAGAAGATATTGAAGAAATTGAAGATATTGATGATATTGATGATGATGGTGAAATTGATGCAGATGATGATTTTGATTAAATATTCAATAATCCTCAAAATTTCTTATTAATATATTTTGAGATTTTTGAAGATTATCTATATCTATCAATGTATCTTTTTCATATGCTTCTATTATAAATGATTTTAATTCAATTAAATCATTTACTGATATTTTTTTTTTTGCTAAAATATTATTAAATTTAGCATCAACATTAAACAAGAAACTAGGCATTATTTTAAAATAATTATTAAATATATATATTTTTTTATTATTCATTTTTTTTAATATTTACATTTAATATTTATCAAAAAAAAATGATTTATGAACTTTATATTATTCATTATTTAATAATGAAAAGTAATAAAATTCCTTGCTCTAATATTTCAACTGAAAGTTATACTGGTAAAGAACAATCTCCAAAAAGATTTGGATTATCTGCTGAAGGTTTTGATGTTAATTATGAAAAAGAAGGTTATGATAATTTTATTTGGTCTGTGCAAATTAGAAATGGTCGCAAAGTTTGGGCTAAAAAATGCAATATGTCTAAAATTACACATGAAGTTCCATTATTAACTTCTTTAAATCAAGTTATAAATAATGATGATATTGTAAATGATAATTTAACTAATGATACCGCTATTAGTATTTCTAGTGAAACTTCTGAAGAAGTACCAATTGAAACACCTAAAGAAGTTAAAATTGAAAAAAAAAGAACTGATTATAATATCTTCATTAAATATTATCTTGATAAACTTAAATCTGAAAATAAAGATAATACACCTCATAAAATTCTATTTCAAGCTACTACTCTCGAATGGAACAGATTAAAGAAAAATCCCGATGAACTTAAAATATTAATGGATAATATTAAAAAATAAATAATCTATTTTTAATATAAATATAAATTAGAATATGCAAGAACATAAAATTTCAAAAGAAGATGGAACAAATATTAATTGGACCATTACAAGAAATAATAATAATTATTTTTGTTTATTATATAACGATAATAAGCAAAAATTTAAATTTACCCCTAATGAAAATCTAAATTGTGAATTATTTATGATAGGCGGAGGCGGTGCAGGTGGTTATTTTTTTGGCGGTGGAGGTGGTGCTGGTTCTTCTTATATTAATAATAATTATACATTCAAAAAAAATAAAACTTATACATTTGAAATTGGTACTGGTGGTATGTGCGATATTGCCGATATTAATAAATTATTCAAATCTGGATTAATTCTTAATATTTATAATAATACTAATGTTAATCTTTTAAATATTAATTTTAAATATGATGATTATTCATCATTAGGTATTCAATCTTCTGGTTTAATACAATCTTTTAATGTTAATAATATAACTATACCATCTTCTATTTTTCATAATAATACTACATATATATGGGATGGTTATATTAAAACAAATTCTACCGGATATTTTAATGTTAATATTAATTCTAAAATTAAAACTATTATATGGTTTGATGAATTTGTATATAATAATTCTAATGCTCTTATTGAAGGAAATAATATTGCTGATGTTAAAATTATCCAATTAGAATCTAACCGTTTTTATAATATTAAAATTATTGCTTATAATGATACTAATAATAGCAATAATTTTAATATTTCTTTTGAAGGTTGCGAACTATTTAATTTAGATAAAAATGAAGAAAAATATGTTTATATACCCGCATCAGATACTATTTTAACTTATCGTAATGATGATAACACTTTCGAAACTATAAGATGTAAAGGTGGTGGAAATGGTGGTTGTGGATTTTTTAATAAAAATACTAATCTCGATGGTGGTTGTGGTGGTGGTAGTGGTATAAATAAAATTAAAGGTGCTTCAATTATTGGTGCCAGTTATAATGGATATGATGGTGCTGTTGGTGATTATTGTGGTGGTGGTGGTGGTATTATGTCAGTCGGTAAAAATAATATTGGCGGTGATGGAAAAATAATTGATTGGTTTAATGAAACTTTAATATTTGGTGCAGGTGGAAATGCTGCAAATCTTTCTGAAACTAGAAATTTAGGTTATGGCTGCGGTGGTAATGGTGGTGAATGTTGCTATTATTCAAAATTATTAATTAATAATAATGGTAATAATGGCTGTATTTTAATTTATGTTAAATCTTCTGAAACTTTAACAACTCCTTCACGTCCTCGCATAACTGAAGGATTTACAGATAAAACTGTAAATATGCTTCCTGATGACTCAATTTCAATAAAATTAATTGAAAATTCATTCAAGATTTCTAAATATTTTGGCATGACAACAAATATCAAAAATAGACATCTTTTTTTTGGACAACAAAATGATAATATGGCATATATAGGACTAATTAAAGATTTTTCTAGTTCTGGTACGATAATTACAGGTACTGCTGCAAATGATAATAATTATAAAAAATATGATGACTTAAAAAATCAAACTTTCATATATGATATGTTAGTTATTAGTAAATTATATGCAATTGTTTATAGATTATACTTGCATAAATCTAATGAAGTAAATAATCCAACTGTCTGGAAAACTTTTTGCGAAAATACGCAATTAAATATAATTAATAATACAGGATCTGATTTAACAAATATTACTACTGATGAAAAATATGGAGTAAATACAGTAAATATAGCTAATTTATTTAATATAGCTAATTTACTATTAGCTACATCAACAACTATAAATAATTATGATAATATATATACTATTACTGCTGATACTACTAATGGTTCTCCTGCAATTAATAATAGTATAATAACAAACTATAATGATACTGAAAAACAGTATTTACCATTGTATCATAATTATAATACAGGTGATACATTAAAACATTTAAATATTTTTATGAATGAAGAGATTACTAAGAATGCATATTATGCTATTAAATTAGATAAAGCAGAAGGTACTAGCGATAAATTAGGAACTGCTACAATAACAGATCCTGGTAATTTTACACATACAAATACGACATGGGGAACATCAGGAAAAACAACTATTAAAATAAATGATGGCAATGGTTATATTAAAAGAGACGATTTAAATTATTATTATAATAAATTTAATACATATATAATAGATACTGATTATGATAATTATTTATATAATCGAATTGTTATATATTTAGAAGCTTTTAATACAATTTTAAATACTGATAGCACAATTATGTTAACTACTTTAAAATATTACATGCATTATTATAATCTAGTTGTATATAATGTTAGTATTCAATATGGTTTAACAAATATGCATAATAACAGAATTACAATAACTCCTACTACATTAGCACCTATAAGTGGTTGTTATACAACAGATGTTAGTACTGGACTGGATACTCGTGCAAACAATGCAGGTAAATTTGATTTAAATTTTGTAGGAACGACAACGAATGGTGATAACACAGCAAAAGATATTTATACTGCAACTATTAATGATGCTGGAGAAATTCTGTCTATTAGTTTTAAAACAACAGGTGGTGGTAGTTCTCCATCATCATTATATGATACATATACTACTGCGCCTGTTGCAATTAAACCTGTAGATTCATATACACCAACTAAACCTGCTATAATTTCTTTTAGTTCTTTATCTTCTAGTAAAATAGATCTTACTAAAATTACATACAATGATAAAGGTAGTGGATATAAACCCACTAGTGCATGCACTAGTGGTAAATTTACTCCTTTTAGATATACTTATACTTTATCATCAGCAACAGCAGAAACTAATCAAATAGATACTGATTTAGGGTTTTTAACAAAAAATTTAAATACTATTACAGAATATTTAACTACTATATGTAATAATGCAGCAACAATTACTGCAAATATCTATAACGTATCAAATAAAAATACAACTACTAGTGATAATTTTTATGAAAAACAATTAGATTTAAATAAAACAATTAATGAATATAATGGTGAATTAGAGAATTTTAATAATATTTCATTTTATTATAAATTAGTTATAGCTTTTGCAATATTATTATTATTAATAATATTAGTTATATTTGGTACAAAAAGCATTGATAATAATTCTAAAATATCTGTTTATGTTATTATTGTAGTAATGATAATAATTGCATTTATAATATATAAACAATATTCTGGAGTTAAAGAAGGTTTTACAATTATATTAAATAAAGATGAACAATCAACTTATGGTAATATATTACCATTAGTAACCGAAAGTGTAGCTAATAGTTATAAACTAGCTGTTGATAAATATATTACTAAATTAATACTTACATTGGCAACTAGTAATATTGATAATAATCTACAATCATCTCTAACATATATTAAAAAATTATCAGTTATTAAAAATGAGAAGGCTGAAATTTATAAGATTAAGAATATGAATTTAATGAATTCAATAGAAATATTAAAGAAAAATGCAAATTTTTATTATTATATGATAATAGCCATATCGTTTAGTATTATAATATTAAATATAGGATTAATATTATATTTATTAAATTCTGCTATGATAATGCAAATAATAATATTATGTGCAGTACTATTTATAATATTAACTTATTATATTTCTTATTATATTCATAAATCAACACGTTTAGCCGAGAACAAAAATTATTGGTCTAATTATAATCCATCATCATCAACATTTAATAATTTATAAACATCTATAATATTTAAAAAGTTTATGTAAATTAATAAAATCAGATATTATATGTATTAAAAATCCAATTATAAATAATGATATAATTTTATTATAATTGAAAAGCTTAAAAATTAAATTACCAATTATAATAAAATAAAATCCTTCTAAAATACTATCATTTATTATATATTTATTTTTGTTATTTTTATTATTATTACAATAATAATCATGAAGTCCTAAATAATAACCTAAATAATGTTTAAAAAAACCAATAATGAATAAATATAAATATAAATGATATCCGATGTGAAAAATAGAGAATAGTGATGTATATAAACCAATAAATAATGCTTCTATAATTAAATTCATATTCTTTAATTAGATATGAATATTCTATTTTTTATATTATGTTTAATTATTATTTATGTAATTGTATATTTATTGTTATATTATAATGTAAAAAAAATAAATTTTCCAAATAATCATTCAAATAATCATAAAAAGGGTTCATGTGATATTAAAAGCTGTGGTGCATTAGATCCAGTAAGTGATCCAAAATATAATATGCAAATTGTTAAACAATCAATATTATTAGAAGAACATTTAACAAATAAAAATAAAAGATGCAGAGATTGCATAACTAAACATTTTCAACATATTATTGGATTAGCAGAAGAAGCTCAAATGTTAGCAACAACAAAATGCAATAAATATCCATTATTATCAGAAAGTGTAATTTTTTATAATGATTTATTTAATGAATGGTTTAAAAATAGAGAAGATGAATCAAAAATATTAGAAATTAGCGATAAATTACGTATTCATCGAAAAAAATTAATTGCAATATATTTCTTTGATGATAATTATGATATAAATAATTTTTCAAAATCATCAATGGGTTAATTTAATATCATTTAAAAGAAACTGCAAGCTCCACCACCGAATAGCGCTTTGCGTGGAGCTTTGCCAGTTGTTTTCTTAGAAGTCTTGGGTTTAGCGGTCTTAGGTGCTTTAGGTGCTTTAGGTGCTTTAGGTGCTTTAGGTGCTTTAACCGGTTTGGCAGGCATAGATAATGATTTTATTATATCAGCAACAGTTATTTTTTTAGCAGCCTTGGGAGCCTTAGCAGCTTTGGCAGCTTTAGCAGCCTTGGGAGCTTTAGCAGCCTTGGGAGCTTTAGCAGCCTTGGGAGCTTTAGCAGCCTTGGGAGCCTTGGGCTTACGTGCTTTGAGAGGTTTATCAGGATTTTCAGCGCGGCGTTTAGCAGCACGTTTAGCAGCATTAAAATCCTTGGATAATTGTGCATTTAAGGCAACATAATCATCACTTAAATCAGATTGTTTAACAGTTATAACATGATTAAATGCAACATCAACATCTCCACGTCGTATAATCTTAGGTTTAGATGCATGTAGACGTTCAGCGGTATAAGCATAATATTTTTGAGGATTTTGGCGATCAATGCGATGTAATACAAAAGTTATTTGTGAAACTGGATTTTTCTTGTTGAAACGTTGAGCTAATGCGCGATTAACTGTAACTTCGCGTCCATTTTTAGTTGAAGCGGCTTGTTTGCGAGGTTTAGCAACACCGGATTCAACATCAATATGTCTAAAAATAGCAGTAGCGGCTTTTTTAGCCGCATTATAAGAAGAAGTTGAAATAAAACGACCACCTGAAAAACTACCAATATCAGCCTTTTCAACAGTGAATGAACGTTCATTTACAGCTTTTGCACCACCAGCAAAAAAATCATCCTGAACTACCTCATCCATATCTTCTTCTTCTTCTTCATCACCACCACCATGAGTATTATAATTAGTAAAATTTTGTTCGTGTCCCATAAAATCTGCCATATAACTTATATTTATATCTATATATATAAAATATTTATTTTTTATAAAAGTCAATTATTTTTTTATTAACAAAGAATGAATTTTTTTCAATATTAATTATTTTAATATTATTAATATTAGTTGCGCGCGATAAAGCAGTATATGTTTGACCTGAAACAAATATATCATCGCCTAAATCTAATTCTAAACAATCAATTGACGAACCCTGAGATTTATGAATTGAAATAGCATAAGCTAATTTTAAGGGCATAAATGAAATATAATTTTTTTTATTTTTATTTAAATCAGTATAATAATTAATATGATGAATATTATTATTAATATCTTTGATAATTACGCACTTATCTAATAAACCCACAACAATCCCTCTTGTACCATTAACTAAATGAGTTTCAATATTAATATTTCTAATTACCATGATTTGAGCATTTAAAGTTAGACATACATTAAATGACTCAATATTATCAACTTTATAATTTGACAAAGCTTTATAAATAGTTATATTACCATCATTAATTTTAACTAATTTTTGAAATTCTTTATTATTAATTTTATCAACATTTGTATTAACGGGAAATAATTTTGTTGGCTTAATATCACCTAAAAATTCTGTTTTATTTAAATTTTTTAAAATTTGAAATGTTTCATCACTAATTTTGCCATTTCTTAATTCTTCTAAAATTTCTTGCAAAACTAAATCATCTTTTTGTCTAATTAAATCAGTTAAAATTATATTATTCATATTTAATGTTTCCCATGTGGGTGATGTAAAACAATAATTACCTTTAATTGGCGGTAATTGATGAAAATCACCAACTAATATTACTTGAATACCGCCAAACGGTAATAAATTAGATTTAATTAATTTAAATAATTCATCAATCAATTCAATTAATTCATTACTCATCATTGATATCTCATCAATTATTAATGTATTTAAGGATTTTAAAGATTTTAGTTTAGGTATATATTTTTTAGATAAATCATTATAAATATCTTTAAGAGATTTATCAATACCTAATAATAAATATGAATGTAATGTTTGACCATTAATTAAACTTGCTGCACATCCTGTTAAAGCTGTTAAACCATAATTAATATTATTATATTCTAAATATTCAACTATTTTTTTAATAGTAAAAGATTTACCAGTACCGGCAGATCCTGATAAAAATAAATTTTGCTTATTTTTAACAATATTAAAAGCATCTAATTGTTTTTCATTCATTTCAATATAATCTCTAATTAAGAAATTATAATCATTTTTTTTATTTCTATATAAATAAAAAAATGATAAAATAAATATATAATTTTATTATTATGTCTTCTATCATAGTTTCAAAAACTCATCCGGTAATTTTGATAGATAATAGTTATTATATCTTTAATAGATATTTTGCAACAGTAAGTTGGTTTAAACAAAGACAGGAAGGATTTGAATTGGACCATGAAAATATAATAGAGAATAAAGAATTTATTATAGCATTCATTAAACATTTTGAAGCAGATGTTAAAAAATTAACTAAAAAATTTAAAACAATGAGGGATAATATAATATTTTGCATAGATTGTCCAAGATCTGAAATATGGAGAAATCAAATTTATGATAAATATAAACAATCGAGAATTAAGAAAGATAATTTTAATAGTAATATTTTTGATTTATTTGAGAATTATTTAAATGCTAATAAATTTAAATTATGTAAATTTGATAATTTAGAAGCTGATGATATAGTATTTTTAATTCAAAAACAATTAAATAATATTAGAGAAATAAAAATAGTTATTATAACAAATGATAGTGATTATTTACAGATGTATTCAAATAATGTAAATATCTTTAATATGCAATTAAAAGATTTATCATTAAAAATTAATTTTAATCCAGCAACAGAATTATTATTAAAAATCATTATTGGCGATAAAAGTGATAATATACCTAAAATTCAAAATGGAATGAGAAAAGATAATGCATTAAAAATTGCATTAATGAATGAAGAAGATAGAATAAAATATTTAAAATCTCATAATATTTTAGATATTTATAATTTAAATAAAAAATTAATTGATTTAAATGAAATACCTGAAGTTATTGTTAAAAATTTTTATGATTATTATAATATAAGTATTCAATAATGAGCGATCCTTTAAAAGAACCAATTTTTATTATGCACAATATTTTTATTGGTTGTGTATCTTATATTGTTGCTTATAAATTATATTATTTCAATAGCTTATGGTTATATTTATTTGGTTGTAGTAAATTAAATTTTCTTGCAAATATTTCAATATTATCACCTGCATTATATTGGTTTTTTTATATTCTTTATAAGATTTCAAAATTTATATCATTAATTTTAATAGTAGTATTATTTTGGATTTTTTCTTTTTGGATGATAATTTTAATATTTGTTCCATATGTTGTTATTTTTCCAATTCCAATATTTCCATTTATATTTATTTTACCACTTAAACCATTAATGTTATTATTAATTCCACCTTTCAAAACTTTAACTGATTTGGGTACATTACCATTAATATATAGAATATCATCAAGAATGATTAATGGAGAAATATTTTATAATTTTATTGATTATTTTTTATTTCCTGTTGGTAATGATATATCTAATTATTTATATTATAATGTTAATCAAATAGTTCGAGAAGTATCAGGATATGATATATCTGATTATTATATACCAGAACCAAATGAAAATATAAATGATGAATTTAAAAATAAAGATGATGATTATATGAAAGATTTAGAAACAAATGATAATCCTGATGATATTAATAAATATAATGAATATAAAAATGATCCTGTTATTAAAGAAGGAATGAAAAAAATAGAAGAAGAAACAAATATTTGTGTTAATGTTAGACAAAAATTTAAACCATATAATTCATCTTATACTAGTGATATTCAAATAGATGCAGATAATTCATTTTCACCATATAATGAATGTTATATTAATGCTATAAAATCTTATTTAAAAACAAGTATAAGATAAGATGGATTTTATAGATATGTTAATTATTTTTGTAGTTTTTTTTAATATTTGTATATTTATATGGTTATGTGATTTATTAATATATACACCATTAAATTATTTATTTTTTGAAGAAGATAATTTTGGTGATTTAGGTAAATCTAGTTATTTTATTATTACAACTTTTTCAGAAACTTTTCCATCATTTACATTAATATTTTATTATTTAATAACAATTCTATTTTTAATAATGTATTTTATTTATTTATTTATATTATTTGTAATTCCAGAAACTGGATTTCCTACTTTATTTATACCAGTTAGAGAATTATTATTATCAATACCACCATTACCTGCATTAATTAATAAAGGTGTTTTCAATTTTTATAAAAGTTTATTTGGAGTATTAGGTATTACTGGTGACCCAAGTATTGCTAATTTTTCAAAAGAATATTATTATTTTTCAAAGGATGGAACATATGAAATATTACAATTATTTAATCCTTATTTAGATGTAGATAAAGTTGATACAGTAATTGAATATATGAATAATAATAATAAAAAATCAGAAATTAAAAATCTTAAAAAAGATGTTGATGTTTGTATAGATGGTAATTCTGATTTTATAACACCTGATAGCACTTATACAGATATATTAAAAAATAATATTAATGATGTTAAAAATAATGTTAAATGCAATCTTAAATCAATAACTCCTTATATCGAAACTGAAACAACATAATATTTAAATACTAATTATATTTATAGAAGGATAATGTATAAATCTATTATTAATAGTTTAAATGAAGTTATAACAAAAAAAATATCAAGTTTTGAATTATTATTAAATATATCTTTTGTTCTTATTATTGGTCTCATTATATTTATATTCTATTGGCATAGTATTAATTGGAAAGTTGCAAAACTTAATAGATGCAAAATTAATTTAAATAGCGAAGGCAGTATTTATAATTTATATGCTTCATATGATCAAACAAAACTTTATAAAGTTAGATATGATAACAGCACTAAACATAATGTTTCAATTGATTGTGCTTGTCCATCCGGTAATATACCAAATACATTTGACATACCAGCATATAATACTGAAACGCAAAAAACAGAATTTATTAAAAAATATTGTGTATGTGATAAATATTATGATACAACTATAGAAAATAAAATTCATTATAATGGTGATAATTTCTTAGTTGATTATTATCGCGATGTATATACAGCAGACTTAGATAAAATGAAAACAAAATTTGCGACTAAATCATCTCCTGCTTTTCCAAGTGCTTAAATAAATAATTATTATTAATAAATAAAACTTTTATTAATAACGGTGGTTAATTCACTTATCATTTCTGGATTTATTTTTGGAAATATGATATTAAATTCTATAATCATATTTCCTTTTTGTGTTGAATTTTGAATTGGTAAACCTCTACCTTTTAATATATATTGTTTAGATGAATTAATAATTCCAAATTGATTACTATTTATTTTTATTTGTTCATTGAAATATTCAATTATTATTATTTTTCCTAAAATACTTTCTGATAATGTTAATGTATGTTTATAATGTAAATCATTTCCATTTTTTGTAAATAATGAATGAGGTGTTAATTTAAATTCTAATATTAAATTTCCAGGTAGATTGGCTGATGTTTGTGGTTGTTCTCCTAAACCTTCAAATATTGTATTTGTATTATCAAAACCTTTTGGCATATTTAATTGTGCTAAATGTTCTGTATCATATGTTCCTGTGCCTTTACATTCAACACATTCTTTATTATGTTTATTCATAATTTTTTGTCCATGACATTTATTACATACAGATTGAAATATTTGTGTCATTGGACCCATTTGAATTACTTGTTGAATTACTCCTGTACCATTACAACCATTACAAGTTATGAAACATTTTTTACAATATTTTTTAACTGTAAATTTTAATTGTTTATCTATTCCATTATAAATATCTTCAAGAGTTATATTATATATTTTTGTTATATTATTGCAATTTCTTTTATTTTGATGTCCTCCTCTTGTATCATTAAAACCAAACATATCATGATCTGCAAATGGATTATGTCCTCCTCTTCGCGAACCAAAAATATGTTGAAATAATTCATCCATATTTGGTTCTTCATGATGTCCTCCTCCATCATTATTATAACCATCATCACCTAACATATCATATTTTTGTTTAGTTTCTGGATTTGATAAAACTGAATATGCATTTGATATTTCTTTAAATTTAATTTCTGCATCTTTATTATCTTTATTTTTATCTGGATGATATTGAAATGCTAATTTTTTATATGATTTCTTAATATCATCAATAGATGCATCAGGACTAACTTCTAAAATATCATAAAATTTCATATTATAATATTATAATATTTATAATATTTATATAAAAACACAATGAATTTAAGAGACTATCGAATTTTAAATTTAGCTGTAATTGATTATGTTGTTACATTTGTTTTTGTTTTAATTTTACATTCATATATGTGGTTTTATGCTGATATTAGTAATAAAACAAAAAGAACTTATTTACAATATATAATATCATTATTATATATTTTTATTTCTATATTAGGATTAGCTACTATTTTACATTTCTTTTTTGGTATTAAATCTGTATTTTCTAAATATTTAGGATTTAATGATTAAATATTTATTTGTATATTTAAATAACTAAAAATAAATAAAAATGAAATATTATTATTTTAAAGTTAATTACGGGATTAAGTTCTTAGCATGTCATCATCACCTATGGCGACTTGTTTATTGAAGGGATGCGACGCCAAATACATTAACGAACTTGTTATACGTACTATTAATGGCACAAGTGAAAGTCTTATCATGGATAGCATTTGTTTGAAGACCATAAGTATTATTAATACATATGACATTAAGCAATGTGTGAAGGTTATCACAACTCATGGTGATTTTCATGATGCTTATGTCAGATTGCAAGCAACTGATGGTTTTCATTTCGATGTTTCAGATAAACTCAATTTTCACAGACATATTGCTTTGTTGTATGTTAAGCAGATACTTGTGATGAAATATAAAGTTAAGCTTGATGCATACAAATTTAAATTGTCGTCTAGAACTAATATTCAGACATGCTCAATTTGTCTCGAACATATCACAACCGATGTTCAAATCACCAGATGTAATCATACATTTCATCGAGCGTGCTTGACAGCATGGGGAAGGACTTGTCCGATGTGTCGTGCAGATGTTTGAATAGGAAATTTATATATGCTAAATATTATTTTTGGCATTTAAATTTAAAAAAATGATAAATGATGATTTATATTATAATTATAATGAAAGTTAATTATAATCCTCCTAAATCATTAATCGAAAATATTTTTATTAGTAAAATTAAAACAAATAATATACCATGTGATAAAATTCATAAATATTGGAAAAAATCAAGAGATGAAGCGATATTAATAATGAATATAAAATATTGTATTAAATATACAAAAAAATGTTTTAATAAGATTATTAATTTTATTATTAATTTTATAATTTCATTTATATTATTATATATATATTGTTTTATTTATATTTTATTATATTAAATAATGAGTTAATATAACTATTATAATATTATTATTATAATAATAATGGGAAATAATTCATCTAATAGACAATATACATATCATCAATATTATAATGCAATTAAAAATGATAAATCTTTTGATTTTTCAAAAATCAATTATTCTCTATTAAATCCATATGAAGTTCTTGAAGTTTCTAAAACTTTTACATGGGATGAATTAAAAGAAGCTTATAAACATACAGCATTATTAACACATCCAGATAAAGTTGGAGGAAATAAAATAGTATTTAATTTTGTTACTGAATGTTTTAAAGTATTAGCAGAAGAATATAAATTAAGAAATTCAAATAAAACTTTTATGGAATTAAAACAACAAGTTAATAGTTATTATTCAAAAGAAGAAGATAAAATACCAGCACCAATTACAGGAGATAATTTTAATGAGAATTTTAATAAAACATTTGAAATGTGTAAATTAGAAGATGATGAAAATGATTTTGGATATGGTGATATTATGAATGAAAGTTCAAAAATTAGGGAGGATTTTTCACAAGAAAATTTATTTGAAAAGAAAAAATTTGATAATACATCTTTTAATAAAATATTTACGAAACATACTCCACCACCACCAAAAGAATTAATCAAATATAAAGAACCTGAACCAATGGTTTTAGCTAAAACTATGAATTATACAGAAATAGGAGGTAAACGTCCAGATGATTATAGTAGTAGTGCCGAAAAAAGCAGTAAAAATAATTTAATTTATTCAGATTATAAAATAGCATATTCAAATACTCGTTTAGTTGATGATGAAATGATAAATAAATCATTAAAAGATTTTAAAAGTATTGAAGAATATGAAAAATATAGAAATTCTAAAATTAAAAAAGGTTTAACAGATAAAGAAAAACTTTATTTTGAAAACAAAAAAATAAAAGAAGAACAAGAAGAATATTTACGATTAGAACGAATAAAACAAAATGATATTAAAATTAAAATTAATAATGAAAAGGCATCTAGATTATTTATAAAATAATTATTTAATAATCATTATAATAATAATCATTAGTTGTATAATAATAATCACAATTAGTTAATTTATAACTATTATCACGATGATCTAATTCTTTGTTTTTTTCATGAGAAACAGAAACACTATAAACTTTTTTGTTGTTAACTTTAGTTAATTTATCATTTTCATCCAATTTCATTTTAATCATTTTTGTCTTTGATAATTCAAACATATTATATTTAATATTATTATTATGAAAATAACCAGACTTAAATTTGCGATGCATTATAATAAAATTATAAATTATAAAAATAAATCAATTTTTATTAATAATATTCAAAATCACTATCAGTACTATCCTCCGAAAATAATAATATTTTCTTTTTTTTTGCAGATGAAATACTCATAATAGGACTAGATGCGGATTTTTGTGAATGAATACTTTCATCAGATATTTTTTTTTTTAATAATGAAGGGTCACTCGATACTCTTTTAATATTATCTAACATTAACAATGTTAATATTTACTATATTATAAGAAATTATTATTATAAATATTATTATTATAAATATAAATATTGATTTAAGGACAAAAAATATTATCCTTATATTAACTACAAACTTTTAGAACTTCTGAACTGCGTCCGAGTAATACTCGATTTTATCAGAAATTGCTTGAAGTTTTGCAGTATATTCTGTAAATTTAGTTTTATAATATTCTAATTTTGCAACATAATATTCCTTTTTTTCTGTGAATTCTTCCTCATCGTCCGCATCTTCTTCAAGCTTTAATTTTGCTGCTACTTTCTCGACTGGATCAACCGGCTTTAATTTTGCTGCTACTTTCTCGACTGGATCAACAGGCTTTGATTTCACTGCTACTTTTTTTACTGGATCTGTGTCAGTGTTTGCCTTTTTGGGCATCCTTTTTAATGGGATAGTAAAGGTTATTTTATAAATAAATCATTTTTATTAAATATTACTTATAAAAACTAACAAAAAAATAAATTTTTTAAACTACTTCAAATGATTTTTTATATTCTCGCCATAAAACACTTACACTTTTCATTGCTTCTTGTGGAGATATAGTAGTTTCTGAATTTCTTAAATTTCTATATGTAATCTTATAAAATTCTTGATATTTAAGTTTCTTAACTGCTTCAGGTGGTTTTGGTAAATTTAATATAATATTATTAATAATATTAGATTGTGAATCAATTAATTCTTTATTTTCATCAATTTCTTTTTTCTTAAGTTTAATTATATTTCTTAATCTGATTATTTCATTATCTCTATCATAAATAATATTTCTGAATTTTATTATCTCTTTTTTATGTTCATATTCATTTGCTGAAAAATAATCAACTATAACAGTTGTATCAATATCTTTCCATTTTTTATAATTATCATTCTTACAAAATGGACAAGTATAAATAATATCATTATTAATATCATATGTTCTATCAATCATTTTAAAATAACAATTATTACATATACTATTATTACATATTTTACAATTATTTTTTATATTAACAATATCATCTAAACATATTACACATTCACAACCATCATTATTCATATTTAACAATTAAGATTAATCATAATATTTTTAAATCAATTTTTATTTTTGCTTTAATACTTATAATTTTAAAATAATTATTTGTCCAATTCAAAATGGAGACTCCGATATCATTGAGAAAGCTAACATCATATAATATCTTTGTTCAAAAACAGAGTGTTATATTGAAAAGTGAAGGAGTTGTTTTCAAAGGGTCAGGCACTAATTTTATATATATTGCCGGTTTGTGGAATATATATAAAAATAAAGAGCCAATTTTGATTGAATCTTCTGAAGATGATATCATTAAAAGAATGGATTTTGAAATCATCAAAAAAAGATGGAAGAAAGCTAAACAAGAATTTTCAGTAATGGACAAAGCTCAGAAACATTTGGCTGATTTTAGGAGTGGTAAAATTGCTGGTGTTCTCGTTTAGTTATGATTGCATGGTTATTATGGACAAATTAATTTTTGTTCATTATATATAAAATATGAATGATTCAAAAGAATATTGGAATTCTATTCTTGATGAAAGAAAAACAAATGCAATAATTATTATTTCTAAAATTCAAAAATCTCTAATAATTTTAAATGATTTTAGGAGTGGTAAAATTGCAGGTGTTCTTGTTTAGTTTTTGTTATTTATAAAGTTTTTATAAAAAAATGAAATTTTGATTATATATATATTTATTCAAATTGCAATGATTTATCAATTTTTCATTATAATTCTCCATTTTCTAATAATATGTTTAATGATTGTTTCTTTATACAATATTTTATCAAAAGTTTTGCAAATAATTATAAAAACATTAGAATATGATTCAGAAGATGTAAAAACAAAAAATAATAATTCATATTCAAAATTTGCTATTGCTTTACAAAAAGAAATTGAGCGCCGAAAACATAATAAAAATCCTATTAAATTTGAATCAAAACTTCAAATTGCATTAAAAGAAGTAATCAATCGCAGAAGAAAAATGAGAGCAAATTAATTTTTGTATTATTATTATTTTTGTTTTATAAATAAAAATGAAAGATTATAATTAGATAAATAATTATCCAATTAATTCTGGATCACATTGTTTCAATACAATGGATTATTGTGCAAAAATAGCTTTACTTATTTTCTTCATTGCCTCTATTGTGTATGTATGCGCTAAAACAGTACAAGAACAATTGGATGCAAGAGCAAAACGACGTGAAAAACTCGAAAAAGCAAAAGCAAAGCGCAATGAAGATTCTAATAAAAGAAAACTATTATTAGAATTTTTACTGAAAGCAGAAGCTGAAGCCAAGCGAATTCAAGTTGTTGCAGATGCTGAAGGATGCAATAACGCATCTGGTTCAAAATTTGCTATTGCTTTGCAGGGAGAGATTAAGCGCCGAAAACTTCAGCGCAAAATCAAGTTTGTATCAAAACTTGAAATTGCATTGAAAGAGGTAATCAATCGCAGGAAGATATCTTCTATTAATTGTGCTCTTTGCTGAAAATTCAGGCTTCTTAATGGTTATGGGGGAATATATGGGCAAAAATTAATTTTTGTTCATTATATATCAATATTATTTTTTATTCTTTGATGATTATTTATATTATTAATATACATAATTGAATATATTAGAATAATAATAATAATTATAATAATGACAATAGATAATATAAGACTAATATAATTTATCATAAATACAAAAATATAAATTAAATCATTTTTTATTAAAAAAAGTCCAAATACATACGAAGATATTGAAAGAGTAATAAAAGAAATAATAAATAGCAAAATAAAGAGAGAGCATTTAACAAATTACCTAAAACATAGTTATAGAATGTATAAAAATAAATAATCTTGTCCCATTTATTTTTTCGGTTGGTGTAATACAAGTTATAAATATACCTACAATTAAAGCAATTAACATAATAAAATAAATAATCATAATATCAAAAAATAAATAATTTTTAATCAATTTTTATTTAAAGATTTCTTTTAAGTCTCCTTAAATCTGTTTAATTTCCATAGAGAACATATCTATATTCTCTATTCATATTTTCAAGTTCTTTATTTCTATTTTCATATTTTTTAATAGCATCTCTAATTTGATTATTTGTATATCTAATTCCTCTGTTCATATCTTCTAATTCTTTATTGATATTTTCAAGATCTTTATTTTTATTTTCAAGTTCTTTATTATTATCTCTGATATATATAAATAATGATTTAATTTCTTTATTTTCATTTTCAAGATCTTTATTAATATATTCAAGTTCTTTATTAGTATTTTTAAGTTCTATATTACTATTGAATATATTTTTATTTCTATGAACTATATATATTATTAAAAATGATGTACATATATTAAATTCATAATAATTTATATAAATAATATAAATAGAAATTAAAAGACCTTCAATCATTATTTGATATTAAAAAATAAATAATATTATAATCAATTTTTATTTAAGGGTTTCTTTTAAGTCTCCTTAAATCAATTTATTTATTATTAAGATTTTCTCATTAAGATTTTCAAGATTTTTCATTAAAAATTTAAGTTCTTCATTTGTTTCTATCATTTTTGTATTAGTATTTTCAAGATCTTTATTTGTTTCTCTCATTTCTGTAATAATATTTTTAATAATTTTATTTCTATTTTCAAGATCTTTATTTGTTTCTCTCATTTCTATATTTATATTTTCAAGATCTTTATTTGTTTCTAAAAGTTCTACATTAATATTTCTAAGATCTTTATTTGTTTCTAAAAGTTATGTATTAGTATTTTCAAGTTTTTTATTTATTTCTCTCATTTCTGCATTAGTATTTTTAAGTTCTTTATTTGTATCTATTATTTCAGTAATAATATTTTTAATAATTTTATTTCTATTTACAAGTTCTTTATTTGTTTCTCTCATTTCTGTAATAATATTTTCAAGATCTTTATTTTTATTTTCAAGATTTTTAATTATTATTATAGCTGCTGTTATTTGTATATAAATAAGTAAAAACGAAATTAAACAAACAGAAATAGAAATTAAAAGACCTTCAATTAATGTCATTATTTTGATATTAAAAAAAAATAAATAATTATTATAATCAATTTTTATTATTTATTAATGGATTTAAAGATTTCTTATAATTCTCCTTAAATCTATTTATTATTAATTTAAGTTCTTTATTTTTATTTTGAAGATGTTTAGTTAAAATATAATAGCTATATAATACAAATAATAAATAAATAATTATTATACTAATAACTATTAATTCAATTTTTAACATAATTATGATTATAAATAAAAATAAAATAATATTATAATCAATTTTTAAATAAAAGAACAAAAATTAATTTTTGTTCTATAATGATGATTACTTTCAACAAGGTGTTATTGATGCCCTCCAGTAATCACGCTTATCATCAAAATGTTCGCAAATATTACAACAGACATTTTTATATTTGAATGATATTATGGGTGCTGCTTGAACACACAAGTTATCATACAAATATTCAATATCTGTTAAATGAACGAGATGATAATGTAAATTATTGTCGATGTATTTTATTATATCATCTAAATAATTTTCTTTGTCAATTTCCTGAATTACAGACAATCCAAGATTTTCTTTTGCAGTTGGTGCATAAGTCCTGATGAATTCACAAAGCTCTTCCATTGATTGTAAGATAATTATTATATATTACCCTATATTCATTTTTTTTGTCATTTATATTTAAATCACTACAAATGACAAAAAATTAATTTTTGCCAATATATTACCACTCTATCTTACAACACTTGGACCGACCTCACGATTTAGTATTGAAAATAGAGCAATGAACGCCAACTGCTGGACTATCATAGCGCTGAGATTTTGAACCATGCCATAATCAACATAATAATCAGATATAATCTGTTTATTTACGTCTTGCGAGTTGGTTGAAATGATTTCACCAATTAGCATAGACATATCGCCCTCATAATAATCATCGTTGGATAATAATTCAACTTTGAAACTGTGAGCGAATATTGCGAATGTGCAATGGTCCGAAATAGCAGCATCCACGATTGGATACAACTTAACGAAAAGAGAAACGAATGCCAGCCGCTGGTACATGAGTTCAACGTTTGAATACAACTCATCCATTGAACCGAGATGTTCTTCGTGTAGGGTCATTGCAATCGACACACCACCAGAATATTCGAAGATAATCTTCTTATTCTCTTCGATAGTATTGTAAGAAACAATATCATCGAGGGTACAATCGAGCAAATCAACCACATCTTCATAACATTCAGGATGGGAGGTGAATTCAGCGATAAAATCAGAAACAAACTTTTGCGTGTTCATCTTTTGAATGGGGACAATTATCTAAAACTGTAATTATTATGATATAAAATACTAATCAATTTTTTATTAAAATACTTATTTTTAATACAAAAAAATTAAAAGAATTATTAAGAATTAATTCTTAATAATAATATCAATATTATTCATCTCTTCAATTATTTTAAAATATTTATTTGCCTCATTTATTTTATTTAAAATTATTGTTCGTTTTAGTTCTATATTATTATGTACTAAACATTCATTATTATATTTTTCAAATAATCCATTTTTAATTAAACGTAATATTTCTTTTCTTTTTAATTCTTGTTTTTCTCTAATAGTTTCAATTATCTGTTTACGGCTCTCAAAATTATTCATAGATCTTTCCGTTTTCATTTTTTAATCTTTTTAAATTTCATAGTCTTAGTTTTTGGATTCGATAGATTAGTGAGTAATGGATAAAGAAGGTTACAAATTTTTATCAAAATTCTTTTTCTTATTGAAAAGTATTTTAGAAGCAGAAAACTCTTTTTAAAATAAATCGTTAGCCTTTTGAGTTTTGCTTACTCGTTGGAATGATAGATTCTATTCATATTTTTATTATTC
>Ga0114962_10000827_pt1 | contig 26947 bp, 21 predicted proteins | sample C_130820_MF_Meta_FD_87017 | JGI IMG/M metagenome (GOLD analysis project Ga0114962, IMG submission 87017) | Freshwater microbial communities from Lake Croche, Canada to study carbon cycling - C_130820_MF_MetaG | ecosystem: Environmental > Aquatic > Freshwater > Lake | place: Lake Croche, Canada... | reverse complement strand
TCCAATTTCCGCATGGTTTGAGGATGTGTGTTCGCGGTCATTACCAGACGGCTCACCGAGCCGGAGTGGCCCCTCGCCTCCAGCCAATCGACATATGCCCTTCTGCCGCGTCCATCGCCTGCAGCGCGAATATGACTTTTTATCTGTCACCATGTCTTTATTCGTGGTGGCTCCTGGCATCACGACCCGATCATTCGCCGCGCTGCGTTCCGAAATGGCATTATTCCGGATCAAGCTTACGATATTCTAGGATTTCGTATTGCGCGAAGTTCATGATTGCAGGGTTAAAGATGAAATATGAAAAAGCAGAAAGAGGAAATGGAAGTGTGGCATAAAAGCATTTTTAGAATGCGATGATATAACTAACCAATAGATCAATTTATGAATGACGACTCTAGCTGGATACTGATTGACACCGAGACGACGGGATTTGCGAAGCCTATTTACCCGGTCGATTTGGCGGCGCAGCGGATGCGTGGCTGGGAGCGCGATGGCGAGCCGTTGCGCTATTTGCTGAACCACGGCTGCGAGATTCCCTCCGAGGCATCACGGGTGTCTTGGTTTAGGATGGGGGGAGCCTGACGTGCCGCTTCCCATTGCACTTAGGGCAGTTCCAGAAAAGCCCTCATTCCCAATGATCCTTTGCCTTGGCTTCCGCCTTCGTCTGCCATTGCATATTTGAAGGATCGTCAGCGCCACCACGCTTGAGTGGAACGATGTGGTCGATCACGTAGCCCTTTCGGCCCTTTGCGAAGCCAGTTTCCTTTTTGAACTCATCCTTGGCTTTCTCGCTCCTGGCAATCTTTCCGTGGGAATCCCTTGCAACTCCGGTGGCGTACCTTGTCGTGTGCGTCGTGCCGGTCGATGATCCATGACCTCTGGCGAACACAGGGACTGGCAATAGCAACAGAGCGATAAGTGGCGCGACAGGGGCGAGGGCTTTTTTCATGGCGTTTCCTTGGTCTTTGGTTAGGTAAAATCAGCTTGGACGGTGACATACTTTTCAGGGGAGCGTTCAGAATTCCGTTAATCTGCTAGATTAACGCAGGGCTGGCTAACAGCTAGACACTTAGTTCTAGGCGTGCTTGTTGGATTTTTTTCAGCAGCTTCCAACGCCCACTCATTGAGCGCTTGCCCTAGCCAGGCAATAGGTGTTTCCCACCGACCCCCCGCGCAATGATATTATACATAGCATCCGGATATTCTAATCTCAACTGCTTCGAGCTCCCCAAGTTTTCATCCCACGCTCGAAACAGCCAGCCCAATAATTGCCGCTCTGAAGGACTGGCCCAAACCACCCACCAACCCCACAAGCAATTTTCTATTAATAATTAGATTTTGGGATATGTCGAATTTTCCCTTGCGGCAAATGCGAATTTATGTAAAAACGGTAAATAGGTATTGGTAGTTATTATTAATGCCAGACCTTCTAGTAATCCGAAACACAATCGCAACGAGTATGAAACCAAAATACAGACACTTCCTTAAGATCGCATTTCCGAGTCTCATCATCATCCCCGCAATGGCCCAGCTCGCCTCTGCGGCCATCATAAATCCCGACGGCTTCGGCAACGTCCTGGTCACCCCCACTTCTAACAGCGGACCCAACAATATCCAGACCGGTTTTTTCCCGGTGGCTGGCGCGCATGAAATCCGCGTTGACGCCGGTGCCACGGTGAACCCCGGCAGTGGCGACGCCATCGAGATCCAGGTCTTTGATGCTTCCGGCGCCACCTACACAATCAACAATAATGGCACCCTGCGCGCGCTCAGCGGTTCGCCAGGCGACCACGGCATCGACACCATCGACCTGGGCGGTGCCAAACCATCCATTATCGTTAACAACAGCAGTACCGGCACGATCAGCGGCTTCAGCGCGATCCGCGCCAACAACACCCTTGTTCTAACCAATAGCGGCACCCTCACCGGCAGCGGCTTCACGGATGGCGCGGTTTTCGCCAAGAACGGTGCGACCATTACCAACAATGATGGCGGGTCCATCATCGGCAACGTCCACGGCATCCAATCCGAACTGGCCACCGGCATCCTCTTGATCCAAAACGATGCCGCCATCACCGGCAGCAACTTTGACGGCATCACCAGCCCTGGCATTGTTCACCTTACCAACTCCTTCCAGGAATTCCTCGGCGGTGCATCCACGGTAACAGGCAAACGCAACGGTGTCGTCGGCCTCGGCAATGGCTCGATCATTGCCAACTCCGGCAGCATCACCGGCACCACCGGCGACGGCTTGCAGGTCGGCATCAATGCAACAGTCACTAACAACACGTCCGTCTTTATTGGCCCCGACTTCGGCGGCCATATTAGCGGCGGCGTTAATGGCGTGGTAGCTGGCAACGGACTTGTTCTTAACAACCAAAATCTGGGTCTGATCGCAGGTGGCACGGGTGATGGTATCCAGGCCGGTTTGAATGCAGCCATCACCAATGCGTTGGGTGCCACCATCACCGGTGGCGACGATGGCATTCAAGCCGGCGCCGGCGCGAATATCACCAACGCTGGCACGATTACGGCTACTTACGGCATCAATCTTCCGAATGGCAATGGCGCGATCGGTAACACCGGAACCATCAGCGGAACGAACGACGGGATTTTGATTGGAGGAGGCCCCGGCGTCACCGTGATCAACTCCGGCCTCATCACCAGCGCCGGCAACGCAATCAATGGCGGCGCAGGCAATGAAATCCTTGACTTCAATCTCAACTCCCGGGTGGTGGGGACCGTCAACGGCGGTGGCGGAGTGGATACCATCAACTTTAACGGCGGGCTAACCAGTCCATACAGCCTTGGCAACTATGGCAACTCGGTTAGCGGAAACGTCACAGGGTTCACCGACATCAATAAGACCGGTAACGGCGTGGCCTTCATCGGCCTCCCCGGCGATCCGCTCTATAGCGTCACATCAAAGAATATTTCCATCAACGGCGGCGGTCTCTATATTAATGCCGACATTGCTGGACACACCGTTGCCCAAACCACCATCAGCGCCGGCGGCGAGACTCTCGGAGGCACCGGCACCTGGAATGCTAACCTCTCCATCACCTCAGGCAGTTTCAGCGCCGGCTCCATCCCAATCGACCTTGATGTCAACCCGCGCAACGCCGTGGGTCTCGTCACCATCACCGGCAATGTCGTTCATTCCGACGGTTCGTTCATCCGCTTCGATGTGAATCCGAACACGCCGGTCCTCAACGGCATCGACAGTGATTTGATCCGCCAGACCGGGGTTGGCAACACCTATAACCTCGCCAGCACAAACCTGCGCATATCCTCGACCAACAACAACCAGATCATCCGCAACGGCACCTACACGGTCGTCAATAGCGACGCCCCCATCACCGGAGCGATCGGCAACGTTAGCGTCCAGTTCAATCCCAACGTCAATTACACCGACACCGGATTCATTGGTTCGGAAGTTAATCCCCTCGCCGTTTCCCCCTACAACGACAGCAGCACGGTTCTAGCGAACTACTTCACCAGCGCGAGCAAGTCGTTGGATCAGACCGACCTTTTGCTAACCGTCCAGCATAACTACGCCGGACTGCCCGGGCTGACGGCTAACCAATCCAGCCTCGGCTCCGCCTTGGACGCGTCCATCAGCTCGTCAAACGCCCTCACCCAGGACTTCATCGCAGCGCTGGACAATTCAAGTTTGTTAGTCGTGCAGGACACCCTCGCCTCGCTGGTCCCGGATGCTTTGTTAGAATCCACCTCGGCGCTGATCAGCAGCAACTACCGTACCCACCGCGTGGTGCAGGACCATCTGGCGATGACCCGCTCCAGCGGCGCGACGGTCATTGAAGCCCCGGCCACCACCGATGCCAAAGGGGGCGCGATCCCAGCCCGGACCACCACGTCCGGCAGAGGCCTGGGCAACGTCTGGGGCACCGTCTCCTACGATTGGAAGAACTCCGATTTCGGAAATTCCAAATTCAAGGGTGAGGATGCATCATTCACCGCCGGTATCGACTACCGCATCGCTTCGGATTGGCTCATCGGTCTGCTCGTTGATGGTTCCCGAGGCAACTATGATTACACCGGTGGCAGTTCCGATGTGGAAAGTCTGCGCATTGGTGTCTATGGCACCTATGGCCAAGCCACCGGGATCTATTCCGATTTCTATGCCGGTTACGCAAATCACAGTATGGATGTGGACCGCAGCCTTGGCGGAATCCTCGCCGGAACCAGCAATAGTAGCTCTGCTGATGCCACCAGCTTCCAGGCCATGCTGACCGTCGGCTATGCCATGATGTACGACAAGATCAAGCACGGGCCGTTTATCGGGCTTGAGTATCAAAACATCAACGTGGATAGTTACACGCAAACCGGGCCATTGCCGATCAACGTGAGCAGCTTAAATGTGGATTCCCTCCGCGGGCTGATCGGTTATCGCGCGGAGGTCTGCTACGGTCAATTCACGCCCTATGCCTCGGTCGCCTACGCTCATGAATTTGAGAACGGCGCGTTCAGCACCACGGCGAGCATCCCTGGCGGTGCCGTCTTCGGCGTCAATGGTGGTGGCCTAGAGTCAGCCATCCTCATCTCCGTCGGAACCGGTTACACGTTCACGCCGCAACTCGGCCTCAATATCGGCTACCACGGCGAGCTTGCGACCAGCGGCAACGGCGTTGACAGCAATGGCGGATTCATCGGCCTGAACTATTCGTTCTGATCCCGCTTGGGGCCTCCCATCATAGCCCAGCCGTCGCTCCCGCAAGGGGGCGGCGGCTTTTGTTTGCGGTGCAATGCTATTCCGCTAAATAGGGCCAGGAGTTGCATTTCAACAATTTCGCCAACTTGTCCAATTCCCGCATGGTTTGAGGATGTTTGTTGGCGGTCATTACCAGACGGCTCACCGAGCCGGAGTGGCCCCTCGCCTCTAGCCAATCGACATCTGCCCTTCTGCCGCGTCCATCGCCTGCAAGCTCGAATATGACTTTTTATCTGTCACCATGTCTTTGACCGGCCCGCGACTGGCGCGACCGCCACATACACCGTGCTGACGGCGTCGCGGTCCTGATGGGGATTGGGGAAACGCACGACATGCGCCTCGCAGCTGGTGAACACGCCGGTGAGAGAGGCGATGAATCCGGCATCGGGCGGATCATCCGACCACAACGCGAACACGCCGCCCGGGTGCAGGTGGCCGACCAAGCGGCGCAGTCCCTCCGGCTCGTAGAAGGCTGAGTTGCCTTGATGGAGGAGTTTCGAGGGTGAGTGGTCGATGTCGAGTAGCACGGCATGATAGAGCCGCCCGGCCGCCAGCGGGTCGAAGCACGGTTCACTGCCGCGGGACAGTGCGAGTTGGAAAAAATCGCCGTGGACCAAGCGGCAGCGGGGGTCAGCGGTGAGGCCTGGACCCAGCGGCACGAGGCCAAGCTGGTGCCACTCGATGACGGCCTTGAGGAAATCCACCACCAGCAACGAGCCCACCTCGGGAACCTCCAGCGCGGCGCGCGCGGTATATCCCAAGCCCAAGCCGCCGACCACTACCTCGAGGGCTTGCCCCGGAAAGGCAGCTTTGGCCGCCGCTAACCCCAGGCGCGAGAGCGCCTGCTCGACCTCGGTGAACAAGCTGGTCATCAAAAAGGCGTCGCCGAGGATAATTTCGTAAACCTCGATGTCATCGAGGGCCGGGAGCAGCCGCCGTCGCAGAATGAGATCGCCCAGCGGGGTTTTCCGGTAGTCGAGTTCCTCGAAGCGTCGCTTTGCCTGCATGGCCGAGTGTAGGGAGGCGCTGGCCATCAGGACAGACAATCCGTGTGAATCGGCGTATTATGCTCAACCATGACTTTTACTACTTTTTATCTGTCACTATGTCTTGCGCTCCCCTGGCGCGCCCTTAGAGCCGCACCGCGAGGCGGGTTTTGCGACTCAGCGGGAATTCCTGCGGGGCCGCGCATTGGGAGCGGCGGTGAATGCCCACCAACAAGCCGACGGCGGCCAGGCTGAAGACCAGGCTGGTGCCGCCATAGCTGACGAAGGGCAGCGGCAGGCCGTCGTTGGGGAGCACGGCGGTGGTGACGGCGATATTTTGGATGGAGGGGACGACGATGAGGCAGGTGATGCCCAGAGCGAGGCAACGGTTGAACACCTGGGTGGCTTGGACGGCGATGCCGATGCCGGCCACCGCGATGAGGACAAAGCAGAGGACGACGCCGAGGGTGGCTGGCAGGCCGAGTTCCTCCCCGATGACCGGGAAAATGAAGTCGATGTGGGCAAAGGTGAGGGTGCCGAATTTTTCGATGCCATTGCCGAGGCCCACGCCCCAAGGGCCGCCATTGCCGAGGGCGAGCAGCGAGCGCCATTGCTGCATGCCCTTGTCGGCCTGGTAGATCGGGTTTTCCAGATCCAACCAGGCGACGACGCGGGACCAGCGGACTTCGTTGTTGTAGATGTAATACAAAGCGCCGGTGATGGCGAGCAGGGCGGTGGGGATGAGGTAGCGCAGGCGCGTTCCCATGCAAAATAGCAATCCTGCCACCACCATCGCCAGGGTCAGCGCGGTGCCCACATCGGTTTCCGCGGCAATGAGCAGCAGTGGCACGCCGGCGAGAATGCCAGGCATGACAAAGCCCCGCCAGAAACTGTGCACCTCAGTCTGCCAGCGGGCAAACCAGGCCGCCAGCGCAATAACGGTGACGAGTTTGGCAATTTCGGAGGGTTGGAATTGTGGGAGGCCGGGAAATTGCACCCAGCGCTTGGAGCCGTAGGTATCCACGCCGACCACGGGGGCGAAGCACAGGGCTAACAGAATGCAAACGCCCGCCAGCATCCACAGTGAATGCTTGCGCAGCCACTCTGGAGAGACCCATGCAGCGACGATGGCCAAGACCAGACCGGCGACCGCCATGCGCGCCTGGTGGATGAGGAAAAAATAGGGTTCTTCGTGGCCATGCACCCAGACGCTGGTACTCGCCAAGGTAGTGAGGCCGATGGCGAGGAGAGCCGCGACGGACGAACAAAGCAAGAGGGATGCCTGGCGGAGCATGGGGGTGGATCAGTGTGGAATGACCAGGGTCATGCCGGAATTGAGTTTGGCGGGATCGCTGATGTTGTTGGCCCGCAATAAGGCGGCCTGGTCAATTTTGTAGCGTTTGGCGATGCGGTAGAGGTTGTCGCCCGACTTCACCGTGTAACTTTGCTTGCTGGCAGACGCCGTGGCCTTGGGAGTATCCTTCGCCGTCTTGGCTGTATCCTTGGCAGTTTTGGCGGGGACCGTATCCTTCGCAGTCTTAGGAGTGTCCTTCGCAGTCTTAGGAGTATCCTTTGCCGTCTTGAGTGTAGCCGTGTCCTTCGTGGTCTTGGGAGTATCCTTTGTAGTCTTGAGTGTAGCCGTATCCTTTGCGGTCTTGGCTGCGGCAAGCTCATGCACGACTCCGGGATGAACCAGCAATCGCTGCGGAGGCGGGGTGGCCTCCACTGGTGGCACTTCCACCAAGTCGTGCTCGGCGCTCAAGGCGACCGGCTTGCGCAAGGCCACCACCATCGCGGACTCCTTGGCCACTATGCTTTTGGGCGGTAGCTTGAACGTCAGTCCTGCCGTGATCGGCTTGTTCTGATTGGCGGACCGCAGGGCGGCTTCATCCACGCCTTCCCGGGCGGCGATGCGGGCATAAGTATCACCTGCCACCCCCATGCAGGTCGCGTCGTCGGGGCCGAACTGCGGTGGATTATCGGTGCGCGGTTTAGGGGAGGTGGTGGCCGAAGCAGCCGGCGGGGTGGCTTTGGCTACGGAATGATCGTTGAGGAAATTGAGGTGGATGAAATACAACGCGATGGCCACCACGTGGATCAGGAAAATGATGGTAAAGCCGCGCGAGATGCGCGCGCTGTGATTCTCGTTTTCAAAATCTTCGGCGGTGGCAGTGGTGGCGACGCGCTGGTTGCGGTGGCGGGTCACGGCGTGGATGCGCTTGAAAAACCCGTTAGATACGGGGCGGCGTTTGACTGGGAGGGAGCGTGGATTCATGGCGGGTTAGCGGAGTTGGTTGACCAGGTGGCGAAAGGTGTTGCCGCGCTGTTCGTAGCCGGCAAATTGGTCGAATGACGAGGTGCCCGGCGATAGCAGTACGGTGGAGCCGCGGGGTGCCAGCGCGCGCGCGACGTCGAGCGCCTCGGCAAGGGTGGTCACCGCCTGGCAAGTGACGGCCGGGGCGAACAGGTTCATCAGTGGTGCGGCGATCTGACCGAAGGTGACACAGGCCAGCGCCTTGTCGCGCAGCAGCGGCAGCACCGAAGAATAGTCCAAGCCCTTCTCCTTGCCGCCGGCCAGCAAGATCACCGGCCGGGTTTGCGAGCGCAGGGCGCTTTCCAGCGCGTGCAGGTTCGTCGCCTTGGAATCGTTGAGGTATTCGACCCCGTCGAGGGTGCGGACCAATTCGCAGCGGTGGGGTGGGGGACTGTAGCCGTGGAGCGCCTCGCGCATGACGGCGAGCGGAATGTCCAAGGCCTGGCAGGCAGCGAGCGCCGCCATGGCATTTTCTGCGTTATGCAAACCGCGCAAGCCGCTGTCGTGCTCCATGTCTAACACTAAAGTGCCGCGCTGGCAGATGCGCTGGCCGTCGGAAAACCACTCGGCGGACTCATCCTGGGTGGAAAAGGTGACGAGCTTGGCGGCCAGTGGCGGCAGGGATTCGCCGGCGCGCAGCACCGCGGTGTCGGCCGCCGTTTGGTTTTTAAAAATGCGCAATTTGGCGGCAAAGTAGGCCTCCACGCCCGGGTAGCGGTCGAGGTGGTCGGGGGCGAAGTTGAGCCAAACCGCTACGATCGGACGCAGGCTGCGGATGGTTTCGAGTTGAAACGAACTGAGCTCAAGCGCCACCACTGCCGGCGGATTGGTTTGCAGCAACACCTCGCTGAATGGCAGGCCGTAATTGCCGCAAGCCGTGCCGCCCAGTCCGGCGTGGCCGAGGATGCGCGCTATCAGTTCGGTGGTCGTCGTCTTGCCGTTGGTGCCGGTGATGCCGATGATCCGCCCCGCATAGTGGCGCGCCGCCAATTCCACTTCGCCGATGACCTCCCCCGCCTGCTGGGCAAACGCGGCGACCAAGGGGCCGTAGGTGTCGATGCCCGGACTCGCAACTAACAAATCGCAGGGTTGCGCCTGTTCGGGAGTGGCGTGAGGATGCAGCGCGATGCCCTCAGACATCCCGGCGAACGCCTCGGCAGCGCCAGCATCCCACACCGATACGCTGGCACCTTCGCGCAGGGCCAGCGCCGCAGCCGCGCGGCCGCTGCGGCCGGCGCCGAGGATGGTCACGATTTTTCCAGCGAGGGTCATGGGGTCAGGCGATTTTAAGCAGGGCGAGGCCGAAGAGGGCGAGCATGATCGAAAGGATCCAGAAGCGGGTGATGACCTGGTTTTCATGCCAGCCGGCCAACTCGAAATGATGATGGATGGGGGCCATGCGGAAGATGCGTTTGCGGCGGAGTTTGAACGAGCCGACCTGGAGGATGACGGACATGGCCTCCATGACGAAGACCCCGCCGATGATGACGAGCATGAGTTCCTGTTTGGTGCAGATGGCGGCGCTGCCCAGAGCCCCGCCGATGGCCAGCGAGCCGGTGTCGCCCATGAACACCTTAGCCGGATGACAGTTGAACCACAAAAACCCGAAGCAGGCCCCCACCAGCGCAAACAAAAAGACCGATAACTCGCCCAGATACGGGTTGTGTGGAATGACCAGATATTCCGTCGCGATGTAAAACCGGTGCGCCAAATAGGCCAGCACCGCGTAGGCCAGCGCCGTGCTGATGGTGCAGCCGGTGGCCAGACCGTCCAATCCGTCGGTTAGATTCACCGCATTTGAACAGCCGACAATGATGAAGGCGAAAAACGGGATGGTGAGCCAATGCAAATTGAGCAAGGGGAATTTCCACAGTGGGAAACACAGCGCGCCGATGCTCAGCGGGGAGTTGCCCAGGCAAAAACCCGCACCATCGGTGAGTTGTTGGCGGGTGGCACCGATGCCCGACACCTCCGGTTTATAGTAGATGAAACACGCCGCGACCAAGGCGATGGCCACCTGCCACAGCAACTTGCGCCGTCCGCTGATGCCGTCGGCTTTCTTCTCCTTGACCTTCTTGTAATCGTCGCACATCCCTAACAGACCGCAGGCGGCCATGGTGCAGGCGCAGAGGGCGACGAAGGGGTTGAGCGGGCGGGCCCACAGCAAGGTGGAGATGAGGACTGAGCCGAGGATGAGCACGCCGCCCATGGTGGGGGTGCCGACTTTTCCGCCGTGCAACTCGGCGAGTTTGTGGACTTCCGCAGCGTTGCGGATGGGTTGGCCGACCTTGAGGGAGATGAGCTTGCGGATCACCCGCGGACCCACCAGCAAAGTGAGTAGAAAGGAGGTCAGCCCGGCGCTGGCGGCACGGAACGTTGGGTATTGGAATAGATTGAGAAAGGAATACACATGCGCCCAGCCGCCAGTGGCGTGGGCGGCTTTTTCGGCGTCAAAGGCGTGCAGCCAGAAATCGTAGATGGTGGGGAACATCAGGTGGATGGAAAAGCGGTGAGCATGACGCGTTCAACGGCGGCGGCGCGACTGCCTTTAAACAGCACCGCATCGCCCGGTTGGACTTCGCGGGTGAGCCAGGTGGCTGCCGCGGTAAAATCGCTGAAAAACGCCGCGTTGCCGGCACCTGCGGCAATCGCTTCGGCCCCTTCACCCACTGCAATGAGCGTCAGCCCCTTGGCGGCGGCCAACTCGCCGACGCGTCGATGAGCGGCGGGTGCGTGCGTGCCGAGTTCGCCCATGCGGCCGAGCACGATGAGGCGCCGTGCCCCTGCTGCCAGCGGAGTTTCGGCCAGCGTCTCGATGGCGGCGGCCATCGACTCCGGATTGGCGTTGTAGGTGTCGTCGATGATGGTGATGCCCCGCCGTTGGAAACAGTGCAGCCGGCCGTTGGTTAGGACGGCGGTGTTGAGGCCGGCGGCAATGCTGGAGCTGGCGAGGCCGAGTTTCCAGCCGACGGCCGCGGCGAGCAGGGCGTTGGTGACCATGTGGCGGCCGGGGACGGCGAGAGTGACCTCGGCTGGCGGCTCGGCGTCGATAACGAGAGTAAAGCGGGTGCCGGTGGCGTCGGGGCGGAGGTTTTCGGCACGCACCAAGCCGCGGCCGTTGCCGACGCACACGTAGGTGGCCCGGCAGCGCTGGCGCAGGTAGTCGGCATACTCGCAGGCGGCCGGCACAAACAGGTTGCCGGTAGCGGGTAGGGCGCGGGCCAGCATCGCCTTTTCCTCCGCGATGGCCTCCCGCGTACCCATGAACTCGATGTGCGCGCTGCCAATGTTGGTAATGATGCCGAAGTCAGGTTTGGCAATCTCACACAGGGGGGCAATTTCGCCGGGGTGATTCATGCCCATTTCCCAGACCGCCGCCGTGTGCTGCGGGGTGGTGGCCAATACGCTCAGCGGCACCCCGATGTGGTTGTTCAAATTGCCCGCGGTGGCCGCGACCAAAAATTGTTGGGCCAGCACCGCCGCAGTAAAATCCTTGGTGCTGGTCTTGCCGTTGGAACCGGTGATGGCCACCACTGGCAAGGTCAGTTGTTTGCGCCACCAACAAGCCAGCCGCTGCAGTGCCAGCAAGGTGTCGGGCACCACAATGACGGCCGTGCCGTCCGCTGTGGGACCGCTCCAAGCGTGCACCACCGCCACCCGCGCGCCGCCGGCCAAGGCTGCTGCAGCGAAGCCATCGCCGTCGAAAGTTGCGCCGCGCAAGGCGAAAAACACTGCGCCTTCTGGCAGAAGGCGGCTATCGGTGGTGACCCCGCCGCTGGCGACCACGGCCGGGCTGCCTGCGGCGACCGAGACGCCGAGGATGGCTGCGAGTTGCTGTGCGCTGAGGGGTTTCATCGCATGTCGGAAATGGCTTGGGCCCGATCGCGCAACGCTTTGCTGGCGTGCTTGCGATCATCAAAGTCGATACTGCGGTCGGCAAATTGTTGGGTCGCCTCATGGCCCTTGCCGGCGATGAGGACGATGTCGCCGGATAGCGACGCGTGGACTGCGGCGGCGATGGCTTCGGCCCGGTCCGGGATGCTCAGGCGGTTGGTGGCGGAGCAGCCGGCCTCGATTTCGCGGATGATGGCCAGTGGGTCTTCGGAGCGTGGGTTATCGGAGGTGATGATGCAGGCATCGGAGTGGCGGGCGGCGGCCGCACCCATCAGCGGTCGCTTGCTGCGGTCGCGGTCGCCGCCGCAACCGAAGACAGTGATGAGGCGGCGCGGGTTGAGTTCGCGCAAGGTGCGGCAGGCGTTTTCCAAGGCATCGGGCGTGTGCGCGTAATCCACAAACACCGTCGCTCCACCGGCACTGCCGACGTTTTCCATCCGCCCGGGCACTTGCGGCGCATTGACCAGCGCCGCCACCGCATCCCGCGGGCGTATCCCGCATGCTGCCGCCGCTGCCAGCGCGGCGAGCAGGTTGTACATGTTGAAGCGGCCGATGAACGGAGCGCGCACCAGAAACGATTTGCCCTTGGCGCTGAGCTCAAATTCCATACCGCGGGCGGTCTGGTGCAGGTTGTTGGCGCGAAATTCGCAGTGCACGCCGCAGCCGTAGCGCAGCAGCGGCAGTTTCCCTTGCAGCGCCTTGGCCAGCGCCTCGCCACAGGAATCGTCCACATTGATCACTGCCACCGGCTTTTTGCCTAAGGGATTGGCGGCGAGCGCGTGGAACCAGTCGGCTTTGGCCTGGGCGTACGCCTCAAGGGTGCCGTGGTAATCGAGGTGGTCTTGAGTTAGATTGGTGAACACGCAGGCGTCGAAGCCGATGCTGCCGATGCGTTGCTGGTGGATGCCGTGGGAGGATACCTCCATCGCCACCCCGCGGCAACCGTGGTCGCGCATGCGGCCGAGCACACCGGCCAGCTCGATAGAACCGGGCGTGGTGTGGCGGGCGGGCTCGACGGTTTCCCCGTCATCGACGACGATGGTGCCAAGCAGCCCGGCGCGGTGCCAGACGCTTTTCATCACATGATGCAGCAAGAAAGCCGTGGTCGTTTTGCCGTTGGTGCCGGTGACTCCCGCCAGCGCCATGTCTCGCCACGGATGGCCGGCGAGCGTCGAGGCCAGCGCGGCAATGGCCGCGCGGCTATCGGGTACGTGCAGCCAGGTGATGCTGCTAGGCAAGTTGCTTGGCGGCGCGGTTTCCGCGAGAATGGCCGCTACGCCGGCGGCGATGGCTTCACTGATGAAGCGGTGGCCGTCGGTGGTGCTGCCGCGGATGGCGGCAAACAATTGGCCTGGCGCGAGTTCGCGCGACGAGGCGCTTAGCGCGGTGATTTCGACGTCCAATGGGCCGGCGATGGTGACACGGGGCAGACTTGCTGTTAGATCGCGGAGGGTCATGGGCTGGTGATCGTGGCAAGTGGGGAGTTGGGAATCGGTTCGGTGGGTTTGAGCTTCAGGTAAGCTGCCACCCGGGTGGCAATTTTGGCAAAGGCGGGTGCGGCAATGGTGCCGCCGTAGCGGGTGACCTTGTCGGTCTTGGGATCATCAATGACCACCACGCACACAAAGGCCGGATTTTCCGCTGGCAGCATGCCCACGAACGATACGGTGTAGCTGTTGGGCAGGTACCCGCGGCCGTGCGGGTTGTGGCGCTTGGCGGTGCCGGTCTTGCCGGCAACGCGGAAGCCGGGCACTGCAGCGAGGGTGGCGGTGCCGCCTTTTTCGATGACTTTTTCCATGGCGGCGCGCATTTGGGTGGCCACTTTTGGCTTGATCACTTCGGCCACCGTTTCCGGTGGATACGTTTGGACCACAGTGCCGTCGTTGGCTATGAGCGACTTGATGATTTGCGGCTTGAGCAACTTGCCACCATTAGCCGGCACGCAATAGGCGCAGGCCATTTGCAAGGGTGTGACGTTGAGGGCGTAGCCGTAGGCGGCGCGGGAGAAATCCACTGGGTTGCCGGTATTGCGGGCGATGCCGGAGCTTTCGCCGCTGAGCAGAATGCCGGTTTTTTTGCCGAAGCCGTAGAGTTTGACGTAGTCGTAAAACCGTTTAGGCCCGAGTTGCAGGGCAAACTTGTAGGCACCGATGTTGCTGGATTTGGCCAGCACCCCTTCCAGCGTGAGCATGCCGTAGGGGAAATGGTCGGGCACCTCGATCTTGCCCGAAACATATTTGCCGTTGCAGCAAAAAACCGACGTCTGCGGCGTGGCCAGTCCTTCGTTGAGCACGCCCGAAGTGGCCACCAACTTGTAGGTTGAGCCCGGTTCGTAAATCGCCTGAATGGCAAAATTAAAGCTGGCGGTTTCGAGGTTTTCCTTACGGTTGAGATCAAAGTTTGGGCGGCTGACCATTGCCAGCACCTCGCCGGTGTGAGGATCCATCATCACCACCGCCGCCCGCTCCGATTTAAACTCGACCATCGCCGCATCGATCTCCTCCTCGACAATGGCCTGAATGCCCAGATCGATGCTGAGTTGCACATTGAGCCCGGAGCGCGGCGCTTGCAAACTGTTGGAGTCGCCAGCCTTCACCAACCCGTGCGCATCACGCTGGTATTGCCGCCATCCATCCCGGCCGGTCAGGTATTCTTCCATCGCCCACTCAACCCCGAACTTGCCCACCACCCGCGTGTGCTTCTGCTCGTTCTCGTCGGTCTCCTCGACCTCCCCGGTGAATCCCGTTAGATGCGCCGCGAGCGTCGGCGCGCTGTACCGCCGCTTGAGCGCATTTTCAAAATCAAAGCCCTGCAACAAATTTTGATCCACCGTGCTGCGCAGTTGGTCGGCCACTTCCTCGGGAATGTCCTTGGCGATGGCCACCCATTTGCCGGCGCTATTTTCAATTTTATCGCGCAAGTCCTCGCGGCGCATGCCCAGCGGCCGGGCCAGCAACTCGACCGCGCGGGTCAGGTGTTTTTGGAGGATGACCTCTTTGGTTTCGCTGTAGGTGTCGAGAAGCTCGGCTCGCAAACCGTTGATGCGGCGCAGGCGCTTGCCGGCATCCAGTTCCGCCCACCCGGCTTGGCTGCTGGCTTGCTCGTAGGCCAGCCCGTAACTCGCCAAATTCACATCATTCAGATGTTTTTTATCCACGAACAAGGTGGCCACCGTCTCGCTTTTGGCCAGCGTGCGCTCATTGCGGTCAACTATCATGCCGCGGGTCGCGGGTAGCTTCTCAATGCGCTGGAATGCCTTGTGCGAGTTGGTGACATAGCGCTGGCGGTTGACCAATTGGATTTGGATCAGGCGGCCGGACAGGCCGCTGAGTGCGATCACCAGGACCGTACACAAGAAGAAACAGCGATATTGGTAATTGCGGTTCACAGCTTACGGGATGGCGGACGCCACGGCAGCTGGCGGCGCTGGGTTGACCTCTTCGGCCAAGCCTGGGGGGATGGCCCGCAAGCTCGAACCCGTGTCTTCGAGCTGCTTGCGGATGGCAAAACGATTGAGGCTCGTCTCACTGCGCATCTGGATGGTGCGGATGTCGAGTTTGTATTGCTCGATGCGCCGCTCGATGGCCTCAATCTCCCGCTTGATCTTGACTTGGCGGTTTTTATACATCGCGTGTTGCACGCCGCCCCCAGCGGCAATGACAGCGGCGCCAATCAGCGCGATAAAGATCGACAGCGGGGTGTGGGTCGCAGATTTGAGTCGGTTCATGGCGTTATTCCAATAACTGCGCAACCCGCAGTTTGGCACTGCGGGAGCGGGGGTTGCGGGTGGTCTCTTCGGCGCTCGGACTGATCGCTTTGCGGGCTAATAACCTGAACTGGCAGTCCGGGTTGATGCGCCTCTCCGGCCAGCCCGGATCATCTATGAACGGCGCTGAATGGTGGCGTAAAAAATGTTTCACCAAGCGGTCCTCCAAGCTGTGAAACGTGATCACCAGCAGGCGGCCGCCGGGTTTGAGTACCCCTGCTGCGGCTTCCAGTGCCGCGCTCAGGCTGGCGAGTTCCTCGTTGACCGTCATCCGAATAGCCTGAAAACTGCGGGTCGCCGGATGAATCCGGCTGTGGCGGCCAACCGATTTTTCAATGCATTCGGCCAGCTCGGTGGTGGTGGTAAACGCCCGCAGCGTGCGGCGTGCGACGATGGCCGCGACGATGCGGCGGGCTTGGGGCTCTTCGCCCACCTCGAACAACAGGCGGGTGAGATCCGCTGCCGGCCAGGTATTGACGATGTCCGCTGCACTGTGGCGGCAGGACGGTCCCATCCGCATGTCCAGCGGGCCTTCGCGCTGAAAGGAAAATCCCCGGCTGGCGCAATCCAATTGGTGCGAGGAAACCCCCAGATCCAACAGCAAGCCGTCGGCCCGTTCGCCGCCTTGAATAGCCGGAATTTCTAGCAATCTGGCGAAGTTCCCTTCCCAAGTCTCGAAGCGTTCGCCGTAGCGAGCCAAGCGCTTGCGGGCGTGGGCTAGGGCATCCGGATCGCGGTCGATGCCCAGCACGCGCGCCCCGCGGCTAAGAAAAATCTCACTGTGGCCCCCGCCTCCCAGCGTCGCGTCGATGATGAACGAGTCCGGGCCGGCATCCATCCACTCGCTTACCCCCGTGGGAAACACCGGCAAGTGATAGTCACTACCGTCGTCGCTCGCCGCATCTGCCGTCATTCCATCCGCCGAGCGCCCAAACACCCGAAACGAATGGCGGTCTGTGACCGTCGCGAGCGAAGGCTCAGCCAAAAATGCCAACGATGGCCGCGCCGACCACCAGCCAGTAGCGGCGCGTACCATCGTTGTAAGCGGCACCAGCGGCTCCGTCCCGGGAGCCCTCTTGTGCCTAGCCAGAAAACTTCCCGATGGCAGCGCCGACCACCAGCCAGTGGCGGCGCGTACCATCGTTGTGAGCGGCACCAGCGGCTCCGTCCCGGGAGTCCCCTTGTGCCCAGCCAAAAAATTGTTGCGGCCACCGGCGAACGCGGCCCTCAGCCAGCCCGCCAGCACCCCAAGCCCGCCCGCCATCGGGCGGTTGGCTGCTAGTGCCAGGGTGCTTGAGGAGGAGAGCATCGGTGTCAAAAAATGGCTGCTTAGTTCAATCGGGTCAGAGAATGCCCAGTTCGTCCTGCTGGTTCATCTCGAGTTCTTGTGAACGCTCGAAATGCAGCCGATTCCACACTTCGAAGTGCCCGTGGCGACCCACCAGCATGATCTCGCTGTCTGGCTTGATCTCCGCCTTCTCGCTCAAATCTTTGGGAATGAGTAGCTTCCCTTGTTCGTTGATGCTTACCTCGCGGCACAGCATCGCCAGGCTGCCTTTTAATCGCCGTTTCGTCGCCTCGTCCTTGTCGCTCCGGTCCACAATGCCCACCCGCTCGTCATACCCCGCTTGCGTCAATACTTTCAGCATCGGCATCTCATGCGTCCGCGAGTACAGCAAATACAGCACTTCACCGCTCGCCGGCCGCCATGCAGGCGGCACCGCGAACCGATATTTCGGATCGACGGCGTAGGGCTTGAATCCCAAATATGGCTGACCTGTGGTGCTCACTTGCAAAACCGAGTGAATTCTCGTGCACTGAGATTCGCAAAAATACACTTAGATGCAACAAAAAAATATTGGCCCGTCCGATATTTTTTTATATGTTGATTATAAGCGACTTGCGAATCTTTTTGAAAGTTCATGGAAGCGGTCCAAGCGTCAAATTCACAAGTTTTATGTTTCCCCCCCCCATCTCAATTGGATTTCTGGCGTCATTTTAAGGCGAAGCACGCGAGATGTGCGGTGGAGCTTGCAGGTGAGTGTATTTTTGGATGGGTCGATCTGGCTCAAATAACGCTTGAGTTATCGCGCCGCGGCCTGTGTCCTGCTCGCCCATGAGCCACCTTGCCTGTCCGATGTGTGAAATGACCGAAGTATTGACCCGCCCCGGCCAGCTAGAGTGCGTAACCTGCGGTCATGAATGGGAGGACCAAGCCCCGGCGGATGAGTCTGCCACGGCTCGGGTCGTCAAGGATGCCTATGGCAACGTGCTGGCGGAAGGCGACATTGTCGCCATGATCAAGGATCTGAAACTCAAAGGCTCCTCCGAAATTCTCAAAGTGGGCACCAAGTCCAAGCCCATCCGCCTGGTGGATGGCGACCACGAAATCTCCTGCAAGATGGATGGCATAGCCATTGGCCTTAAAGCCTGCTTCGTGAAGAAGGTGCTTGGATAGACGCAGTTCGATCGCCAAGGCTCAGCGCTCCCCGCTCACTAAGTCAATCAGCCAGATTACGGCCAGCACGATGGCGGCGATCCACAGGAGATGCAGGACCACTCCGGTCACGGCCAAGGCAACCCGCAGAATGACCCAAGCAATCACCAGAAAAACTGCCAAGATGAGCAACCCACGCATGCGGAAACCTTGCCTGAGATGCCGAAAAGGTAAATAAAAAAGCCCTAATCACTTGAGGATTAAGGCTTTGCGAGTGGTGCCCCGGCATGGATTCGAACCATGGACCAATTGATTAAGAGTCAACTGCTCTACCAACTGAGCTACCGAGGCATTTCACGGATCACGTCGGCGGGTTGCATTTGAGCTGCGCCCGCCGTTGCCGCGACGCGCGAGTTGTATCGTGCCAGGCGGAGGACGCAACTGAAAAGATGAAAAAATTCCCTCGCCGCGCTCCGGTCGGCGGCGCAATCGTCAGCATTGCGGTTTGACTTGCCGTAAAAACCATTCCGCGCTAGCCTCCGGCCATGCGTACTGGGATTTTTTGCTGGCTGGCTATGGCGGGGTTTGTGCATGCGGCGGCGCTCACGTTCGACAAGCAATCATTGGTGATCGACGCCCCAGCCGACGCCACCTCGATCGCTGCCGAGTTTAACTTTGAAAATAAGAGCGACCAGCCGGTGACCATCGCCAAAGTCGACAAAACCTGCTCATGCATTGGCGTGGAGGTGTCGGATGGAAAGTTGGCCTACGCAGCGGGCGAAAAAGGCCGGATTCGCGCGACTTTTGACGTGGGAAATTACACCGGTGTGGTCAACAAGACGGTGGTTTTGTATATGGCAAACGACCCACCGGACCAACCCTCGGTGACCCTCTCCGTTGAGGTGCATATTCCCGTGCTGGTTGTGCTGAAGGAGAAAACCTTGAAATGGTCGGTTGGAGCTAAGCCCGCAACCCAGGTGATAGACATCACCATGGATTATGCCAAGCCGATCCAAATCATTTCCAACACTTGCAGCTCGGATAACTTCAAGGTGGAGGTTAAAACCCTCGAAGCTGGCAAGCATTACGAGTTGCGGGTGACTCCAACCGAAACCAAAGAGCCCGGCCTGGCGATTATCCGCATCGAGACGGATTGTGTCGTTAAACGCCACCAGGTCTTGCAGGCGTTTGCCGTGATCCGCCGCGACTTACCGTCCTCACCATGAACCCCGTGGCTCAAACCGCTCTCGTTCTAAGCATCGCGCTGGCCGCCGCGGGTACCACCTACTTGATCAAAGGCCCGCCGGAGCGTGGCGTGCACTGTGATGCCGCTAAACTCCAACCCGACGAGGTGTGCCTGGAGCGAGTGATGCGCGAATGGCAGGGGCGGGTGTTGTGGGTGGATGCCCGCCCGCGCAGCGACTGGCAGCGCAACGGTCTGGCCAGTGCCGCTTTGTGGAACCTCGATGCCAGCGAAAATATGCAGACGTTCGAGGCCGAGGTCGCCGCTCGCATGATCGATAGCCCGCGGGTGGTCGTCTATTGCAACAATGAAAATTGCGGCAGCAGCCGACAAGTGGCCGAGCGCATCAAGACCTTGCGCTTGGGCAACGAGGTGTTCGTGCTTTACGGCGGTTGGCGTGCGCTGGCCGCCGCCAAACTCACCAGGGATTTCCGGCCAAAGTGAGCGACCAGCCGAATGTGGGACCCCGTGCTTTCAGGATCGGATTTCGGATTCAAACTTCGGAATTCGGGTTTAGCCTAAAGAGGAAAATGGAACCGCAGATGGACGCGGATTCACGCAGATAATCAAAGAGTTGTGTCGATTGCCGGTCTCACCTACAGGGTTAGGAGCTAATTCCGCTCCAACCTCTTGAAATCAGCCTCCATCTGCGTTCATCTGCGGTTTCATTTTTCTTTCTAGGTTTAGAGCACCGTTGTACCAGGTTCAGCAAGAATCGGTTCATGGCGTTTCATCGAGCAATTTGGCGACGGTCTCGGGAGTGACCGCGCGTGCACCACGGGCCACCGGAAACAGGGGAATGCCATTGCGCTCGGTTGGTGGTGCCAGAGGAGGCTCCACGGCACTTCGGATTAAGCTCGAAATGACATCCCCCAAAGGCCGCTGCTGCCGTGTCGCCAGCAGCCTCGCCGTCTCAAGCACGTCGTCCGCCAAATTCAGTGTCGTTCTCATATGGGGAGCATCACGCATCAGTGGTCAAGCTTTCATGATGCGCTCAATCGCCCATTCTTCAAGGATCACCCCTTCCCTGCGAACTCAGGATATCTCATTCCACTTCGCTTTCAAATAGGTCGAAAGTATGATGCAATCCACTGTGGCCCCGGGATAGGCTCGCTCCATCACCTCCCGGTACGCCTGCATCTGATCCCTATGCCGTGCCACCAGCTCATCGAGACTCCCGAGCGCGTCGGTCTTGAAATCGATCACCTCCACCCGCGTCACCGCGCCCGCCCCATCCCGGTGGACGTGCAGACGGTCGATCACCCCGCTGAGCCAGCGGCCATCGATGAGCGCGTCAATCGCTTGTTCGCGTAACAATTGTACATGACGCCCGCCCCGCTCAAAGGTGCCGCGCAGGTTGGCGTTTTCTAACAATCCAGCCACCAGCCGCCCCGCGTCATCTTCCGGCAACTCCGCTGCCGCCTCATCGATCCAGCCCACTCGCTCAAACGCCGCATGCACCGCGCTGCCGAAGCGCATCCCAGCCGCCGCCTGCCTCACTGCTGCGCCGCTCGGTAGATGGTGCTTGGCGTTGCTCGGTGTGCTGCGTTCGCGCCGCGCCACCCCAGCCGCCAGCGCCGCCGGGGCGGCGGCTGGCTCCGGCGGTTTTGTTAGCGGAACCGCCTCTATCCAATCCGCCGCGCCGCTTTGATAGATAACACCCGCTTCGCCGCCGGCGCCAAGCGCCTGCTCCAACCAATTAGCCAACGACGCCCGGTCATCGGCGCGCGTCTTGGGCGGCAGCTCCAGCAAAACATACAGGCCGCGCTTGGCACGGGTGAGCGCCACATACAACGTGCAAAATGCCTCGTAGCGCTGGTCGGCGGCCCAGCGGGCCTCCGCCTCGCGCATGTGCGGCAGGATATCGCGGGCCCATTTGGGTGGCGTCTGGCTGATCCAGCCGTCGCCTTCCGCCACGCTGAACCGTTGGGTCTGCGGAATGTCATCAGTCGGCACATCCGGCAGCACCACCACATCGAAACCGAGTCCCTTGGCCTTGTGGATGGTCATCACTTGCACCGCCGCCACGCCCGGACTTTGCGCCACCTCGAGACGCTCCACCCGGTCGGCCGCCTCGCGCACACTCGCGCCGCCTTGTGCATCCAGCGCCGCGAGCGCCGCGAGCACGTCGCCGGCCCGCCGCCGCCCAAAGTCAGACAACTCGTCCCAACCAGGCTCGATCACCTCCTCGAGCATGCCGGCAAAACCCACCGTTGCGGCGCGCCCCGATAAGCCCTCCCAAACCGCCTGCCACGCCTCGCCAAAGCGCCCGCGCAGCAGCGCCGCCAACGGCGACATTTCTATCACCTCGCGCGCAAAGCCATCCGCGGGATCCGCCAGCCACTTGAGGATATGGCCTAACACAATGCCCACAGCATTGTCTTTCGCCGGTTCGCGCCGGCCTTCCTCGATCACGTCAAAATCCGCCGCCCGCAGGTGGTCGGCCACCTCCCGCACTTGGTTGTTATTGCGCAGCAACACGCCACAGGTAACCGCGCGCTGGCCGATTCCCAACTCGCCTAACAATTCAGTCAGCCGCTCCAAGCGCTCGGCCCATTTGCCGGCCACCATTTCCACACGTGCCTCGCCGCGCTTAGCCGGATTTTGCAACGCGGCGGTCGCCACATGTTCCTCACACCGCCAGCGCACGGCTGCCTGAGCAAATAAATTTTGCAGGATCGACTGGTTGCCGCACACTTGGTTGACCAGTGCCAACACCTCCGGGCACGAGCGCCACGATTCATCCATCGGCTCGATTTCCAGCTCGAAGCCCTGATAGCGCCGCATCACCTCGTCAAACAAGCCAACATCCCCGCCGCGCCAGGCATAAATTGCCTGCTTGCGATCCCCCACGATGAACATGGACCCCTTGCCATCATCAGCCGCCGCAGCCTCATCCAACAAAGGTTGCAGGCCTAACCAATCCGCCCGGCTCGTATCTTGGAATTCATCCAGCAACCAATGGTCGTAGCGTGCGTCCAGCCGGAAATCCACCGCATCGCGCCCCAAGCGTGCCTTCTCGCTCCCGGCCCACTCGCCCATCAGGAATTTCACGTCGTCAAACCCCAGCATCCCGCGTCGGCGCAAGCGCTGCTCGCACAAGGCATCGAAGCTCGCCACCACCTCGCGCACCGCGCGAGTCCGCTGCAAGGCTGCCGCCATCTCGCAATGGGCCGCGAGTTCCACCGCCTCGCGCAGTGCCGCGCCCGCCGTCCCGCCAATCACAAATTCCTTGAAATACTTCAACTCCAGCCCACCGGCACCATTCGCCGCAGCTGCCGCCAGCACGCTTTCCAACAATCCGCTCGCGCCACCCAAGCTGCCGCTGCCGATCGCGTGCGCCTCCAAGTCATTGAGCACCTTTTCCAGCGCCGCGCGCTGCCGCTTGTTAGTCGTTTTGATTGAGTCCAAGCCCGCCCGCACCGTGGCTAACAGCCCGTGCTTGCCTTGCTCCCATGCCCCCGGGGTTTCCCCCGCCAAAATTTCAGGTCCCCACGCCAGCTGGCGCGTCGCCCGGTAGCGGCCTTGCCACTCCGCCACGAATTCGCGCAACCCGTCCAAAACCCGCAGGCTTTCCTTGCCCAGCATCGCCCGCCGGAACGCATGAAAAAACGCGTCGCCGCCGCCATCCGCCGGTGCCGCACCCAACACCGAACCTAGCAATTCATCGCGGGCCGCGGCCGCCCGCGCTCCCTCCAGCAAATCGAAGCGCCCACCCGTCAGTCCCAGTTCATACTGAAACCCGCGCACCACCTTGGCGAAAAAACTATCCATCGTGCCGAGCATAATGCGTGGGAGTACCCGCAGCACCCGTTCCAACGCCTCACCGAAATCCGCCTCTGGCAGTGCCAGATCGTGCCGCAACTTGGCTGCCGCCGCCTCACTGGTAGCCGCCGCGGCCAGCTTGGTGAGCACGGCGTCGGCGAACTCGCCCGCCGCCTTGCGCGTGAATGTTAGCGCGACAATTCGTTCCGGCGCCACTCCGCGAGCCACCAACCCGATCACCCGGTTGCCCAACTGAAACGTCTTGCCCGACCCCGCCGAGGCCAGAATGAGCAGGTTTTTCTTCGGGATGATCATCGCTGCCAGACAGCCTGCCGATGCTGTGGGAAATGTCACGCCCGGATGCGGGGGGGCTATGGAGCCACCACATTTTGTGGTGGTAGCGGAAGAGTGGCCCATGCATGAGTACCGAAGGCGCGGATTCATGGCCGCTTCTTCCGCACGACGACGCTAACGTCGTCGCTCCTTACGGGCCGCGCCGCCTACCCACCCCTCAAGAGAGTTTCTCCGCCGCGGCGTGGGCACGCAGCGCGGGGATGAGTTTGAGCACAACCACCGCGCAGGTGAACAACGCCATCGCGGCGCAGGCGACGTACGGCCAGGCCGGATGCATCATGAATAAAATGCCCGCAAACAACGGGCCGGCGATGCGTGCGAGGCTGCCCATCGACTGCGCGACACCGAGGGTGGCTCCCTGGTCGCTGGCTGGGGTGAGGCGCGAGATCAAGCCGAAGATCGGTGGCCGCGACAGGCTGGAGGCAAAGCCGAGCAGCGCCAGCCAGCCTAACAGCGGATACCAAGCGCTGACCCATGGGATGCTGGCCAGGCTCACGCCGTAGAGCAGCAAGCACAACGCGATCAGACCGGCCTCGCCCATGCGCTTGAGCAGGGGACGATAGACGCCGCCCTGGGCGAGCACGCCGATGAAGCCGGTGAACATGAATAAATTGCCGATGGTGGTGGCGTCGCGGCCTTTGTAATCGAGGTGGAAATTGTGGCTAACCAGCAAGCCGAGGGTGGTTTCAAAACAGGCGAAGGCGAAGGTGCTGAGGAAAAACACGGTCACCGCCAAGCCGATTTGCGGGTGGGCGAGGGTGCGGGTCCACTGGATGAAGCGCGGGAGGTGGCCGGCGTGTTCGGAGGTTTTGCGCAGGGTTTCGGGCAGCAAAAACACGGCCAGCAAGAAATTGAGCGCGCAAAACCCGGTCGCCGCCCAGCCCGGACCGGCCACTCCGAAGTGCTTCAAACTCACCCCCCCGAGCCATGGCCCGAGCACAAAGCCGAGCCCGAAGGCCATGCCGATGAGCCCCATCCGCCGCGAGCGCAACTCGGGCGGCGTGATGTCGGCGATGGCCGCTTGCGCAACCGCCAGATTGGCCCCGAAAAACCCCGCTAGCATCCGCGATAGGAAAAACACCGCCAGCGCCCAGCGCCCAGGCATCCCCGAACCCAGCGCAAATACCCCGTATGCCAAGGTCGCCCCCAGCGTGCCGATAAGCATCGGCTTGCGGCGACCAACTCGGTCGCTCCAGCGCCCCCACAACGGCGAGCACACGAATTGCATCAGCGAGTACACGCCCATGATGGCGCCGATTTCCCAGCCTTTGGCCGCATTGTCCTGAGCATAAATCGGCAAAATCGGGATGACGATGCCGAAGCCGACCAAATCCAGGAACACGGTGAGAAAAATCACTCCAAGGATGCCCTTGGAGGCGGCGGGGGCGGGTTTGTCAGATGAGCTCATGGAAAGGGCCAACAGTGTAGGAAGTCCCGCGCAATGCGCAAGGCGGAGGATGAAAAATCTTTTTTGGATATGGGGACAGATGAATTGGATATGGGGACAGAGAAAGAGTCACACGGCGTGGATAAGGGGACAGAGAAAGAGTCACATGGGGACAGATGAATAGTTGGATAAGGGGACAGCGAAAGAGTCACACGGCGAGGCGCGCCAGCAAGCTGGCTGGGCATGGCGGCAGCGAGCTGCCGCACTCCGGGTTACGGACTCGCCCGAGTGCGGCAGTCTAAGGCGCTGGCTTACAGCGGGGCGAGCAGATGGGAGAGGGTGTCGGAGTCGATTTGAAGTTTGGCGGTGTCTTCGGAGAGGAGCGCCTCGACGAGGGCGGACTTTTGTTTTTGGAGGTCGAGGATGCGCTCTTCGATGGTGCCGCGACAGACGAGCTTGTGCACGAACACCGGCTTGGTCTGGCCAATGCGGTGGGCGCGGTCGGTGGCTTGGTTTTCCGCGGCTGGATTCCACCAGGGGTCGTAGTGGATGACAGTGTCGGCCGCCGTGAGATTGAGGCCGGTGCCGCCGGCCTTGAGCGAGATGAGGAAAATGGGGACCGTGCCGGTCTGGAATTTTTTAACGAGGGAGGCGCGCTCGGTCGTTTGGCCGGTGAGTTTGAGGTAGGGAATCTCTTCGAGGACGAGGTGCTCCTCGATCAGGGCGAGCATGGAGGTGAACTGGGAAAACAGCAGGATGCGGCGGCCTTCCTCGAGGAGGGTGGGCAGCAATTCGCCGGTGAGGTACTCGAGTTTGGCGGACTCGTTGATTTTTTGGGCGGCAGCAGATTTGAGGAGCTGAGGATGACAACAGATCTGGCGGAGCTTGAGCAAGGCGTCGAGAACAATGATGTGGCTCTTGGCCAGACCTTTGGCGGCGATGGCCTCGCGGACGCGTTCGTCCATGGCGGCCCGCACACTTTCATAGAGGTCGGTTTGTTTGGGACGGAGGTCGATGCCGTGGATAATCGTGGTTTTTTCCGGCAACTCGGTGGCAACCTGATCCTTGGTCCGGCGCAATAGCAGCGGGGATACGCGGCGGTTGAGGGCGGCTTGGGCGCTGCTAGAGTGGTCGCGCTCGATGGGTTTGCGGATGTAAGCGTTGAAAGATTTTTCGTCGGAGAGGAAGCCGGGCATGAGGAAGCGCATGAGGCTCCAGAGTTCGCCGAGGTGGTTTTGCATGGGGGTGCCGGACAGACAGATGCGCTGGGCGGCCCTGAGTTTGTAAGCGCTCTGGGCGGCGAGGGCCTTGGGGTTTTTGATGTACTGCGCCTCGTCGAGGACCACCACCTGCCAGTCCTGCTTGACGAGTTGGTCGAAGTCGCGCACCAGCAACGGATACGACGTAAGCACGATATCCGCAGCGGGAATTTGGGCGAAATTTTCACTCCGATTGCTGCCGTGGAGGGTCAGTACCTTGAGGTGAGGGGTGAATTTTTCGGCCTCCTCGGCCCAGTTGGGGACGACGGAGGTGGGGGCGATGACGAGGGACGGTTTGGCCGGTGATTTGGCGTGTTCGGCGGCGAGATGAGTGAGGGTTTGGAGGGTTTTGCCGAGGCCCATATCGTCGGCTAGAATACCGTGGAGGCCGTGCTGGGCAAGGAATTGCAGCCAGCGAAACCCCTCGTGCTGATAGGGCCGAAGCTCGGCTCGGATGCTGGCGGGGATGGTCACCGCCGGCAGGCCTTGGATGTCGCTCAGGTTGCGGCCGAGCGCGGCGAGGGAGCGGGTGGTTTCCGAGGTATCGATGGCCAGGTTGTGGGCGAGGCCGGCGGCTCCGAGGCGGTCGAGGCGGAGAGCCCCGCTGCCTTGGGGCATGCCGTGGAACAGGTGGCGGACTTGCTCGACGAGGTCGAGGAAGCGACGGGCGGGAAAGCGGACGTGACCATCAGTGGGTTGATCGCAAGGCAGCAGCAGGGTATCGGGGATGAGATCAGAGTCCGGGTAGCGGGCATGCCAATCCTCGGCAATCGCCTGGGCAATCTGCGGAATGAGACTCACCCGCTTGCC